>Ga0209402_10004714_pt1 | contig 12330 bp, 9 predicted proteins | sample ArcticOcean_MG_C_3_FD_187437 | JGI IMG/M metagenome (GOLD analysis project Ga0209402, IMG submission 187437) | Marine microbial communities from western Arctic Ocean - ArcticOcean_MG_CB8_126 (SPAdes) (version 2) | ecosystem: Environmental > Aquatic > Marine > Oceanic | place: Arctic Ocean... | reverse complement strand
CTGATAGGCCGATGGGCCTCAGGATTCAATCGATGACTGGGCCCGTCGTGATCGCCTGCATCAATCACAAGGGTGGCGTCGGTAAGACGACGACCGCCGTGAATCTCGCTTCGGCTCTGGCGGTCGGTAACGAGGAGAGGGGTATTTCTGCGAGGAAAGTGCTGCTCATCGACCTCGACCCCAAAGGCAACATCGCGACGACTTTTGGGGTCGACAAGAAAACGCTCGGACCCAGCATGAATGAGCTCTTCAAGGGCGGTTTAGAGGGCTCGGCAGTGAGCTTGGCGCAATGTGTTCTGGGGCCGGTGAATCTGACCGAGGCGATGCGCGCGGCCTTTGAGAAACAGCATCCCGAACGAAAACGAGGGGCTCCGAAAAAACTCAAAATCGAAAATCTCTGGTTGCTGCCTGCGGACCTCGACCTGGCTGGAGTTGAAATCGATCTGGCGACTAGAATCGGGCGTGAGAATCGACTGAGGATGGCGATGGAAGACTCGGTCGGCCACTTCGATGTGGTCATCATCGACACCCCCGCTGCGCTCGGTCTGCTGACGGTGAATGCACTGGCTGCGGCGCAGTGGGTGCTGATTCCAGTGCAGGCCGAATTCTATGCGCTGGAGAATATGAGCCAGTTGATGAACACGGTTCGTGATGTCCAAAAAGCGGTCAATCCCGGGCTGCGCTTGTTCGGGATCGTGCTGACGATGGTGCAGCGAAGTCGGCTTTCAGAGACGGTTGCCGAGCAGGCCCGCAAGCACTTCGGAGACCGATTGTTCGAAACCGAGATCCCGCGGCTGGTGGCTATCGCTGAGGCGCCGCTCGATGGGGCGCCGATCGTCATCGGGCAGACTCCGAACAAATCGAATCCGGGCAGCGTGGCTTACTGGGAACTCGCGCGTGAAACTTCTGTTCGAATTGATACCATTCTCGGCCAACGAGAATGATGTCGAGCACGATGGAATCAATTGCCATTAGAGCGTTCGAAGGCGGACTGGCGGGCTTCGATGAGAATTGCTTCCCATTTCACTTTCAGTTCATTTTCAAGTGACTTCAGCATCTCTTCGATTTCTTTCTTCGACAATTCAGCTTTCTTGGCGAATTGTTCCTCGAGTTTGGTACTCAATTCGACCTCGCGCTGCTTGCGAGTGTCGGCCAAGCGCTGTTCCATCTCGACCTCGCGTTCCAAAGCGAGTTCCTGACGCTTGAGATGCAATGCGGTTTCCATGGTTTCGCGCTCGGCTCGGAACCATCGGTCGAGTTCTGCGAGCATTCCTGCTTCTGCCTCTTCGCCAAGTGATTTGAGGCGGACATCGACGTCTGAAATCATCTCTTTCTCGAGCGATTTCGATTCTGCTGTGAGTTGCTTCTCCAACTCCGCCTCGTGCTTCTTTCGGCTCGCTGCGAGCTTCTCACGCATGGCTATCTCCTGCGCCAAACGATGGGCTTCGACCTTCCTGTGAACCTTCGATTCCTCCGCTTCTCGAATGTCCATTTCGACGCGGCGCTGCATGCGGTCGAGGTCTTGCGACGCTTCCAGTTCAAGTCGGTCGGCAAGGAAGGCCTTGCGACGCGAGAACTCGGTCTCCATCTCGGTTTTGAGACGTTCACGCAGCTTGCCTGTGTGGCCTTCGATTCGGCGGTCGCGTTCAAGATCCAGTTGTTCCCTCAGGCGGTTCTCTTCGCGACGAAGTCTATGCAGCATCTCTTCGCGAAGAAGGCGCTCCTCGCGCTCCAAAGCCTCGGTCTCAAGGCGCTCCATCTCGACTTCCAACTCGGCGCGCATATCGGCCTCGATTCGGTGCAATTCCTCTTCGAAGAGAATGTCGTTCGCCTTGCGCAGAGCGCCCCGCATCCCCTCGACCCGCTCACCCATCTCAGCAACGCGGCGTCGGCGCTCGCGGCGGATGCTTGAGCGGAGTTTCGATTCGTCATCGAGGCGGTCGCGAGCGCGACCCAGGGAATCGATTGCCGAGGCTGCTGAGCGAACGTGGGCTTCGCGCAGAGCGGCGAGTTCGTCGACGCCGTCGGCATCTCCACCATTCGGTGACTTGCTCTCACTCACGGTCCCATCCCCAAGTTGACGCTTAATTTGGGGTATTTGAGCGCGCAGGGTGATTTTTAGCCATAGGCTGTCGTTTTCTCATGCCTCCAGAGCCGTCCACTTTCACTTTGAGAGATGACCTCTCTCCCCCCCTCAAAGGATTTCAAGAACCCTGATTTGTCATGATTGAAGAAGGGATTCAGCGCTTTTCTTCAGCGGCGCATCAGCGCGCTGAGAATCAACGTGAGAGTCTTTGATGACTTCGTGAATCCGCATCTAAAAAGTGACTTGGAAAGCGGATTCACAGGCTGGACAATGCAACTCACGCTTCCCGGGTTTAGGTCGGATGCGAAGCGTGCGCTCGCATCCAGGACAATCGATCTCGACTTTGACGACCTTCGCAACGAGAGTGAAGCCACCCGAGCAGGCCCCGCAGGTGAGATCGATCGGACGCTCGTCGGTTCCGGCTACGAGGATTGTGTGGCAGTGAGGGCAGGGCACTTTCTCTTCGATGAGCGCTTCGACGGTCGGCTCGTGATTGACCCTGCATCCAGCGCCGCAGACCTCGCAGATGATCTCGCCCAGACCAGGTGGTAGCATGTGCTCGCAGTGCGCGCATTCTGCGAGTGGCGGAGCGTGCTTCGACTCGATCTCGACTTTGTCCATCATGCATCTCGCTCCGTGTCTGTGGTTATCAAGCGGTCGACGGTGGGCTGCTCTTCATCGTCGAAAACAGTACTTGAAGGGCTTCGCGGATATCGCGAATCAGGTCCTTTCCTAAGTCCAGAAGAACACCCGCTCTCCTGCCTCCTGCGCCGGCGACGAACATGCCGTTGAGGATGATCAGGAAGACGCTCGCCTCGTGGATCGCTATGCCTGCTGCGATGCTGGTGTTGATGCCGGTGAGCGCGGTGACGACGAGAAGCAGAGTCACCGCCACCGAGATTGCAATGTTCGCATTGACGACTTTTCTGGTTCGCTTCGACAGCTCGATGAGGTTGGCGAGGGCACGTGGGTCTTCGCCTGGGATCAGCACATCGGCAGCGTCGAGATTGACTTGTTCACCGCTGCCGACTGCAACTCCGACATCTGCTGCAGCGAGTGCCCCCGAATCGTTGAATCCGTCTCCTGCCATCAGCGTCCGACTGAGTTTCGCTCGACTTGCGACCCATGCCGCTTTCCCTTCAGGGTCGACATTGCCTCGGCATACCGATGGGTCGAGGCCCAAACCTCTGGCGAAGGCTTCGACCGATGCTTGCTCATCGCCACTGAGGATCTCGATGCTGATGCCCTGGTTTTGTAGCATTTCGAGCATTTCTTTGACACCCTCGCGCGCGTCGTCGTGGGCGAAGGTGAAGGCGGCGACAGCCTCGCCGTCAATCGCCAAAACACTGGCTCCGTATCCTGCTTGTCGGCTGTCGGCCAGAGCGCTGTCGATCTCCTGAGGGATTCTGACTCCCTCGGCCACCAACCAATCTGTGCGGCCGAGGATGACCGGCGAGCCATGCATGTTGCCACTGACTCCGGCATCACCGTCCTCAATCTCCGATATCTCCGTCAGATCCTCGCTGCGCTCGGCTGCCGCGGTGATGAGCGTGCGCGCATAGGGGTGATTGCTGCGCTGCTCTAGACCTGCTGCGATGCGCAGCACGCTCTGCTCAGTCTGATTCCCTGCAAGGGCTATCGAGACCAGCCGAGGTCGACCGGTTGTCAGCGTTCCAGTCTTGTCGAGAAGAGCCAACTGAACGCCTGCGGCCGCCTCGATGACATCGCCTCCACGGGCCACTAGGCCGCTCGCTGAAGCGCACGAGAGCGCGGTCGCATGAGGCACAGGGGCGGCCAGGAGAAGTGAGCATGGGCACGAAACCACCCACAGAACCAGCATGGCGACGAAATCTCCGGTCATCATCCCATAGATCGCTGAACCGACGAGGACCAGCGGCACCCAGAGAGCCGTGAAACGCTCAATGATCGTCTGTGTGCGCGTTGGCTGCTCGCGGTAACGGCGCACCAGATCGATGAGGTCAGCCAAGCGTGTATCGTCGCCAATCGCCTCGGTCCGGACGCGGATCGGACCTCGTGTCAGCGTCAGACCAGCCTCGATTAAATCTCCAGTCGAGATCGAGATCGGCATCGGCTCACCAGTCAGAGGAGCTCGGTCAATGGCACCAGAACCGTCGACGACATAGCCATCGACCGGAATCACCTCGCCCGAGCGAATCTCAACGATATCACCCCGCTCGAGCGCGGCGATCGGAGTCCATTCATCGTCAGCCTGCGAGTCCGCGTACGCATGGTCGTGAAAGTGGTCGTGAGAGTGGTCGTGGTCATCGTCACAACAATCGTCGTCAGCGGCAGAACCCCCCTTCGCCTCGATCAAACGAGCCCGCCGCGGCAACCGATCCAAGCCGCCCTGCATCGCCTCGCGAGCGCGAACCAGTGCACTCTCTTCCATGTGAGCGGCTAGCGCGACGAGTCCCGTGACCACCAGCGCCTCGGGCCATTGGCGCAGGTACAAAGCCCCCAGAACCGCCAGTGAAGTCAGCACTTGAAAACCCAGAACACGATTCTGTACGCTCGCGACAGCAGCCTTGAACATCGGCATTCCCGCGAACAGAACTCCCAGCGAAGTGACACCGGCAAGCAGCCAGAAATGCAGACCAAGAGACTCTAGAACGAGGACGCTGAACAACAGTGGAAGAGTCATAACAGCACCCAACAATTGGGCTTGATCGGGGCGAAGTCGTCTTGTTTTTGATTCAATCAGAGAGAAATCCCCGAGCAATCGGCGCAGGTTATCGTTTGTCATCCGCCGCACTTTGAGCGAATCGGTCGGTACCTTCTGCAGCTCGATCCGACCGTCTTCAAGACTCGCATTGAGAATCCCCGGAACACCGAGAAGCGCTTTTCGCAAGCCCTTCCGCTCGATTCCGAGTCGTCGCGAGACCTCACCCGCGGTCTTGCCCTGAACCTGTCGCCATTCGAGATCAGGCCCGTGTCCCAGACTCTCCAGAACTGCCGAAACCCTCGATATGCGTCCGCGCCCAACGTCGATATTGACCCGCACACGCCCCTCGGTCGCGGAGACATTGACCTCCTTGACACCGGGTAATCGCCTGACCGCACGAGTGGCTTTCATGGCGCAGTCCGGACAATCCATTCCGCGCAGTCCCCACTCGAATTCCTCGAGCCCATCGACGACCAATTCCGGCTCGTCGATCGCCTCGACAACAACATCCTCTACAGCCGCGGAAATCACCTTCGTCTGCTCCTCATTCGAAGAATCGTCGAGAATCAACTCGTGAACCGGTTCGGCTGCCGCCTGTCGGCTCTCACCGGCAGCCGCCAACTTCGAGCGAACCGAGGCGAAGCCACGCCCGAGCGAGCCAGCCAGCCCAGAGAGAAGTCCGCCAGCGCCGCGACCAGCAGCGCCACCAGTGCCTCCGCTAAGCCCACCGGAGCCAGCGCTGGCAGAGCCTGCCGACCCAGGCCTAGCCTGAGTCGATGCATCCTCCTCATCATCGAGAAGAAGGAACTCCTCGTCGGTCACGTCCAAGCGGAGACAGGGGCCCTCCATCAACCTGAGGGGGGTGAAGTGAGCCAGAGCGCGAGAGGTGAAGCCAGCGACAAGGCAGGAGCATCGGTGGAGTCATCACCTGAACCCCGCACGGAAAGGCATGGCAGCAATTTCGACGAACATTGATTGGCAGATGATAGTCTTCGATATAGATGGGACACTGCTCGACATAAACGGTTTCCAAGCCGAGTTGATTCCACTCATTCGCGAACTCGAGAATCGCGGCATAAGCGTCTCCCTCGCCAGCGGCAGAACACTCCCCAACGTCACGCCGATCCAACAGAGCCTCGCCGTCTCGGGCTTCGTCATCGGCGAGAACGGTGGCATGGTCTGGGACAGCGGAGCGGGTCATCCGATTCGCGCTATGGCGGACGGTTCGCGTGCCCGGGCTGCCGCTGATTGGCTGGCGACGCGAATCGAGGGTCTCGATGCCGCAGGGATCGAGTCGAATCGCTGGCGTGAGACCGAATGGTGCTTGAAGGAAGTAGAAGATTTCGAGCGCATCCGTGATGAATTAGCAGGCTCGGAGTGGGCCGACCTCGAAGTTGTTCCGACCGGTTTCGCCGTCCACATCACAGCGCATGGACTCGACAAGGCGACTGGCCTAGCCATCGCGTTCGAACAACGCGGCATCGACCCTAGTTTGGTCATAGCGGTGGGCGATGCCGCGAATGATATTCCGATGTTCGAAATGTGTGGATACGCCGTGGCGGTCAACGATTCCCACCCCGGCGTCGTCGAGGCTGCCGATCATTGCACAGAAGCCAAAGGCACTCTCGGAACTCTCGAATTCCTGCGAGATTTCATAGCATCATTAGATTGAAGCAGCAGCTGCTGCTTCTGGCTGCGAGTTTCCCTGCCGTTAGTCAGTCCAACTCGCACCAGACGCGCGAACGGTCGCATCACTTTCCATCGATCAGTTCGCACTAGGGTTCGAATCCCACGCCTGCACTCTTGATAATGCTGAGTGGTGCAGGCGGCAGGATTCGAACCTGCGAAGCACTACACAGAGGATCTTGAGCCCTCCCCCTTTGACCACTCGGGTACACCTGCACTCACGGCGAGCCGCGATTCACTCTTGAGTTCAGCGGCGTCTGAGCCTCTTCGCAACCGCGCCGACGGAATGTTTGATGTAGCGCCGTCAGCCGATGTCCAGCGGGTCGTTCGGATGACACAGGGCAGCAGCACTCCTCGACTCTCGCCAAACCAGTTGCAAACCGTCGAGAAATCACTTTTCGAAGTCTCTCGAAAGCAGAAATCGCAGACCCTCCCCGTCGACCTCCCAATCCCTGACTTCTGGAACTCGGTCGGACAACTAACCTCGCATCTGGAGGCTGAATTGGCTGAGACCATTCGAGCTGAGGGGATGACTGCGAAGGCGCAGTTGCAGACCCGTCGGCTCGGCAATGTCCGCACCGCTGCGACAGACCTGACTCGGATTCGCTTGAACGCCTTCACCCAGCACGCCGTTCTGATCAATCTGATGAAGGGCGGCGGGGCGGAAGCGGCGGCGGCTGTCCAGCATCTGAGCCCGATCCAATGGGATCGGCACGATGGCTCCGAGCGGGCGTATTACGAGAGCCTCGGGCACATCGTCGAGAAGTACAAGCACGATGTCGCTTGGATGACTCTGGTCAATGGCTCAAACGGTAACGGGGGCGGGCACGGGCACGAACAGCCTGTTGCGAGTCCAGAGCCGAACCCTGCGCTGAGTGAATTCGGCGCGCCGGCCGAGGCGGAGACTGCGGCGGCGGCGGCTTCCGCGGGCGCCGTTGAATCTGCTCCTGCGACACCACCGACGATGCTGGTTCCGGATGCTCTTGACGCTAGGGACGACCCCGACTTCGACGAGGAGGACCGCATTCGCGAGATGGATGGATATCCTGAGGGGCCGACCGGGGCTGAGCCATCTCCGCCTGTTCAGGTGACGGTGACTCAGGCGGTTGGCATCGATCTGGTTCGGATCCGAATCCTGAAGGATCTCTCGGACCCGATCATCGCCGAGGATGGCTCGCAGATCAGGCTCGCCGAGGGCGATGTCGAATCGTGTCCGAGCCTCATCGCCGAGACTCTCATCGCAGCGGGACTAGCCGTCGCCGCACCTTTGTGATTCGACTTGCTTGCCATCGCCGCAGCCCTGTGAATCTGAAAATGATTTAGAGGCGCCGCGCTGCGAGGCCTTACCTGCGGTGGGCAGATGGCACGAGTGATAACGAAGAAACAAGTGAAACAGTATCGACGAGATTTCTCAAGCGACGTGACCGCGAGAGTGGCGCAGAACGCAGTCACCGGAGGAGATCTGCTCGAGATTGCACTCAACCGAGATTTAGTGCAAGACATCGACTCATCATTCAGCATCAAACTCGACGACTGGAAGGTCACCCATCAGATGCGCAGCGGCCGTTGCTGGCTCTTCGCAACGCTGAACCTCTTCCGACCCAGCACGATGAAGAAACTCAACGTCAAGAATTTCGAATTCAGTCAGTCTCACATCCATTTCTGGGACAAGTTCGAGCGCTCGAACCATCTTCTGGAAGCGGTCCTCGAAACCTCGGACCGCAATCTCGACGACCGCACCATCGCCTTCCTGCTGGGCGACCCGATCGGAGACGGCGGCCAATGGAACATGGCGATGAACCTCATTCGCAAACACGGACTGGTCCCGAAAACCGCATTCCCTGAATCCAAATCATCATCAAACACGGGCAGGATGAACGCGATTCTCAAACACATCCTGCGAACCACGGCGAGCGAATTGCGCGCCATAATCGACGCCGGCGGAAGCCTCGCTGAAGCTCGCGCGCGCAAGGACGAACGCCTCGCCGACATCTGGAGAATCCTCTGTATCCATCTGGGCACCCCGCCCGAGAAGTTCGATTGGCAGTGGGAGGACAAGGATGGCAAGTTTCACCGCAGAGGGACGCTGACACCGCAGGAATTCGCCGCTGAGTACGTCGAATTGGATTGGGAGGATTACGTCTGCATCGTCAACGATCCCCGCAACGAATACTACCGCACCTACACCGTCGACTTCCTCCAAAACGTCGCCGGCGGACCCCCCGTCATCTACCTCAATGTGCCGAGCAGCGAGATGAAAGACATCACTCAGAAGCTGCTCGAGGATGGGCTGCCTGTATGGATGGGATGCGATGTTGGCAAGCAGATGCACAGGCAGCGCGGATTGTGGGATGCGAAGTTATTTGATTTCGCCGAATTGTACGGCACCGAATTCAGGATGAATCGTGCCGACCGCCTTCGTTTTGGTCAGACGATGATGACTCATGCGATGCTGTTCACCGGCGTCGATGTCGTCGATGGGAAACCGAGGCGCTGGCGGGTCGAGAACTCGTGGGGCGCGAAGGACAGCGGTGAGAAGGGATACTACACCATGAATGACTCTTGGTATGACGAATACATGTTCGAAATCGCCTGCCCGAGCGCATATCTCAGCGATGAGATGAGCGCGGGACTCGACACCGAGCCCATCGTTCTCCCAGCCTGGGATCCTATGGGCTCACTCGCGAGCTAAGTCGGGTCCATCGGCAAACCGTTGAGACGTTGCCACATTGATGTCAATCTAGCAGAACTGGAAAGCCATAGGCTTCTCGAAGTTCTGTGTCAAGGTCGGTTGAACTTCAAAGCAGTTCAACCGAGATGTCGAAGAGAGAGTTCGATGGTCACCGAGTCAGGATAATCAATCCGAAGCACGCGGCGAAGCGCTTTTTCGTCCTTGGCGGCGCTCGTAACGAGCTCGAGGAGTCTCTTGTGAACGCGCATCTCCCAGTGATCCCAGGTCTCGGCGCCTTCGCCGTCAGGGCTCTTTCGGCAGGGCACGACGAGCCGGCGGGTCGGCAGCGGGATCGGCCCGCGCAGATTGACGCCGGTCTCGTCGCAGATCGCCTTGATCTGCGAGCAGACCAAGTCGACATCCTGATGGTTCTCGCCAGTGAGTTTGATTTTGGTGATAACTGCCATCTTACCCACTCCGAGCAGTCAAGCCGATTTCTCACCAATCACTTCTTCTCGATCTTAATGCAGACGCCAGCTGCGACGGTCTTACCCATGTCGCGGATGGCGAAGCGTGACAACTCAGGGAAGTCCGACATCTCCTCGATCGCCATCGGCTTGGTGGGCGCGAAGCGAATCATGGCGGCGTCTCCGGTCTTGAGGAACGGAGGGTTGGCTTCCTTGACACCCTTGGAGGTCTTCTCCAGTAACTCCACGAAGCGAACCGCGACTTGGCTGGTGTGGCAGTGGAACACGGGTGTGTAACCAGTGCCGATCGCCTTGGGAATCTCCATCAGCTGGATCTGTCCGATGAAGGTCTCGTCGTGGCGGACGAAGGCTGGTGGTGTGTCAGTGTATCCTGCGACATCGCCACGGCGGATGTCTGTGGCTGCGAGGCCGCGGACGTTGAATCCGACGTTGTCGCCAGGCTCTGCCTTGGCGACGTTGGTGTGGTGCATCTCGATGCTCTTGACCTCAGCCGACTTCTGGCTGGGGTTGAACATGACGGTCTTGCCTGCGTGCAGGACTCCAGTCTCGATCTTGCCGACTGGAACGGTTCCGATTCCGCTGATCTTGTAGACGTCCTGAATCGGAAGTCGCAGAGGGCGGTCGGTCGGCTTTGATGGCATCTGGATCTTATCAATCGCCTCGAAGAGTGTCAGTCCCTTGTACCAAGGCATGTTGGTTGACTTGTTGTAGAGATTCTCGCCGAGGAAGGACGAGCAGGGAATCATCAACACGTCAGCGGGGTTGAATCCAGCCATCTTCAGGAGTTGTTGGAGTTCCTTGACGACCGCGTTGTAGCGATCCTCGGAGTAGTCGACACCGCTGATATCCATCTTGTTGACGTTGATGATGAGTTGCTTGACACCGAGGACGCGCGCGAGGAAAGCGTGCTCGCGGGTCTGCGCGTTGACGCCGTCGTTAGCAGCGCAGACGAGAACGGCTGCGTCAGCCTGACTGGTACCGGTGATCATGTTCTTGACGAAGTCGCGGTGACCTGGTGCGTCGATGATTGTGAAGTAATAATTCGGAGTGAAGAGTTCCTTGTGAGCGACGTCGATGGTGATTCCACGCTCGCGCTCTTCCTTCAGTCCATCCATCACGTAAGCGAGACCGAATCCGGCCTTGCCCTGCTCGACAGCGAGCTTCTCATTCTTGTCGATTACGTGCTGCTCGATGTGACCTGTATCGAGAAGCAATCGTCCCACAGTCGTTGACTTGCCGTGGTCGACGTGTCCAATGAACACGATGTTCAGGTGTGGCTTGCTTTTGTCTTCCCATTGTGAACTCATAATATCCACCTCTAAGTGTGGCCCGCCGACCGAAGGGGTGTATTTGAATCTCTCCCCGAGGGAGAGGGTTGAATCCGGTCGACGATGTCAGTTGTCACTGGGGCGCAGTTCACCGATATTGGAGTTCGATGACGAGGCTCTTGACCTCGGTGTTGTGAGTCTTCTCATTCTGTAGGTCAACCATCCAAGTCCCCGGTTCGAAACCTCTCACCGTCGAACCGCCAATGACGAGCCATACGCAGCGGTCATCTGAATTGCAGTCACCGGCGTTGCGATTGTCGTCGCCAACTCCGGTGGTGTTTGCGACCTCTTCGTCGGTCGAATTGTAGAGGAAGAGGTCGAGACGATTCTCGGTGTCGAGGCCACCGAGAGGCTGGTCTGCATCTTCTGCAGGATAGGTCAATTTGGTCCGCAGGTAGCGTATCCGGTTCTTCGCGTCATCATCGTATTCGACTGGGAAATCCCATGTCATGATGACTGGGTCCTGGTAGCGGCGGTCGATCACGAAGTTCTTCCAAACGCCGCGATAATTGATGTAAATCGTCGACTCATCGCTGGCCTGCAAGCCATTGTTGTCGGTCACAGTGAGCTTGATGTCCCAGGCGCCAGCGGGCATCTCTTCGAGCGTTATTGATTCGCCAGAGGCGTCGATGTCGTTCTCAGGGTCGCCATCGCCATCGGAGTCGGTATCGAGGTCGAGGTCCCAATCCCAAGAGACCAGCCACTCATCTTGGTAGCAATTCGAGTTGTCAGGATTGCAGCCGGCCCAGGAATCGTAGCCGTCTACTGCGACCGAGGTCGAGATGGTGATCGAGCGGTCGGATTCGTCATTGTCGTCCTCGCAGACCCAGACGAGGATGAAGCTGCCAGCCGGCGCTTCCTCACCTTCACAGTCGTCCATCTTGCTGTCGGAGATCTCGGCGTGCGGCTCGCGCGCGGAGGAGTCGATGACTTTGATCGTCTTCGAAGCCGACGCCTCATTGGAACCATCGCTGACCGTGAGGCGGGCTTCGTAGTCGCCCGGTTGGGGGTATGAATGGCTGATCGTCAAGCCCTGACCGGTGTTTCCATCGCCGAATGTCCAAGCAAAGGTGAGGGCGTCCGCGTCAGGGTCGGATGAACCCACAGCGCTGAAGGTCAATTCATCGCCGGCCCTGACGCTGCCAGAGGGGTCGACTGAGATCACAGCGGTCGGCGTCTTGTTGAAATTGAATGAGTCGAGGCAACCGGAGAAAGCCGATGCGACGAGCACCAGAACGACGAACGGAGCCAGCCCTCTCATACCTTTCACAGGCCATCGTGAACATCTCTCTGAAATCAACCCTACGACGAACCGATTGCCCCGATTTTCACCTCGTCGGAGGGGAAAAAGCACGAGATGTCCCCAATTTAGCACTCAGCGTATGGGT
>Ga0209402_10004713_pt1 | contig 12331 bp, 11 predicted proteins | sample ArcticOcean_MG_C_3_FD_187437 | JGI IMG/M metagenome (GOLD analysis project Ga0209402, IMG submission 187437) | Marine microbial communities from western Arctic Ocean - ArcticOcean_MG_CB8_126 (SPAdes) (version 2) | ecosystem: Environmental > Aquatic > Marine > Oceanic | place: Arctic Ocean... | reverse complement strand
AACCGCAAAACGAAACAACTAAGGCCGTCGTAGAAGACGACGTTGATAGAGATGGAATGTAAGATTCAAGATTTTTCGAGAATTTCAGTTCGCATCTACTAAAAGCCTCAATTAATTATTTTTGATTTATCAAAAATGAAAAGTATGAAGTTTTAAATTTTTTGGATTAGAGTTCTAATGCCCTCGGGTGTTAGAGATAGCTAAGATTGTTCTTTGTCTGTGTCTTTTGATAATGATATATTTATAAATTGGGGAGATTAGTTTGATTTATGGTTAGTAGATTATTTGCGAGACTGTGTTTAATTTTGCAAGTTATATTTATTGTAATTTCAATTTTTGTAATAATAGGTTATAGGCTCATAGATGTCATTCTATTCCCTTGGATAGTCTTGTTATCGCTTTTAATTACGTTTATCACAGCTCCAATTTATATGGATAATTATATTATGAGAAGGGGTTTGGATAGAGGATCTGGTAGGAAATTGCTGTATTCTCAGATTGCATTGTATTTATTTGCAGCAATCATGATTCCTATGATTGAGTATGTAGATTCTGGATCAGATATGATGATGTTTGTGTTAATATTTGTTCTATTAACTGTAGTCGGGACTGTATCAACTTCCTCAATGGTTTTCTTCTTTAGACAGCAAAATAAAAAAAGAGCTTCATTGATTGTTGGATTTATATTGTCTTTAGTTTCATTAGGAATGGTTCTATTCTTTTGGTGGGGCCTATTTGCGCTTTCTACAGGATTAGTATCTATTTAGTAGATAATTGGTCTATTGTTCTTTGTCTGGATTAATTTATATACTTGACATCTGTGATAGATAACCTAGAGGTAGATGAAAGGGTGAAACTTTAGTGATGTAAACTTTTCTAGAATTATCATTAAGGTACTTTAGTGGATTTGCCTTCCATGTTTACCTCTTTAATATGTTAAATTTGGGTATCAGAAACCCTTAAATAGCCCTATTTTCTTAAATAATTGAGTGAGGTAGTCAACTTACGGAGTTTAGTCATTGGATTGACAATTGATATAAATAATCGATAAATTCTTCAGAAATCCTAGATTTCTGGAGCCCCGAAAATCTTTAATGATTTTCGCTGCTGAGGAAGGTCCGCCCATCCTAACTTTATGTTAGCCCTATTTATTGGGAACCATCTGTGAAAGCAGCCAGCTGCGAAGTTGAGCCCTGTTACAGAAACGACACAGTCATACCTGAGTTATGAATCACGCGATGAACTTTGAAGGTATGGATATGATGAAACGAACATCTTGGTTGATGCAAGCGCCCAAGCTGCGTGCTTAGTCGAATGTTGATAGATACTGTTTGAATAAGATTCAAAGTATGACAGAAGGTGGCCTACTCCTCACTCAAATATTATTAGCTAGTGTTACTAATCCCCCAGCAGTGGCTAAACTTGTTGATGCTGAGAGTATTGCCACATTATATAGATATAAACCAATTAATTTATTTGCTGCAGCCTCATTAAAACTTAGGTCTCCTATTGGACTCTTATGATAATCTTGTAATCCGTTTCTATCACAATACCTCCTAGCTCCAAAATAAGGCATTAAATCTTCCTTAAAGCTCCACCTAATTCTTGAAGGATCTTGCTCTGTCATGAAGTTTTTATAGAGGATTTATTTATAAGAATTGTTGTGATTAATGAGACCTAGATACCTTTAAATATTGTATATTTTTGTAGTTTAGATGGGGGAGTAGCTCAGTGGGAGAGCACTACGCTGAAGACGTAGGTGTCGGGAGTTCGATTCTCTCCTTCCCCATAGTTTATTTATAGTAAATATAACTCAGAATAATATGAAAATTATACGTTTAGAAGACATAGATCGAAGGAAGCAAGAAGAAAAACGAGATAAGATTACTGATGATATTAATCATGTTATGGAGGGGGTTTTAGGTAGAAAAAAGAAAAAAGAAAATAATTGGTTTTGGACTATTGGAAAGATTACATTATTTATCTTGGTTTTGATGTTAATTGTTAATTTTATTTTGGGGAACGTTTGGTTGCTGAAGTTTTTTTGGGTAGAATTATTCTAAAGAAAGCTTTATAAGTAATTGTTAATATAATAGGTAAAGAAGATGGTACAGAAAATTAAAAATTTTCTGTCTCTTAAAATCTGGTAGATTTCAAGATGAATAATTTAAAGATAATAAAGAGGAAGAATAAAAGAGCTGCGTTAGAGCTTTCTATTGGAACTATTGTAATTTTAGTATTAGCTATGAGCATGTTGATTCTTGGTTTGATATTAATTAGAACTATTTTCTCAGGGGCGAAGTTTAATGTTGAGACTATGAATAAGAAGGTTGAGGCTGAGATTAATAAGTTATTTGTTGAGGATCAGAGAGCTGTATTATATTTGCCGAATAGAATTGCAGAGGTTACTCAGGGAGATAATTTTGGGTTAGGTTTTGGAATTAATAATGTAGTTGCTACACAGAAATTTAAGTGGGCAGTTACGGTTGCAGATGATAATATCAGAAAGAAGTGTGGAATAAGTGAGCGCGAAGCAGAAGCTTGGATTACTACTGGGGGAACTGGAAGTGTTGAAATTGCTAGTGGTCAGAAATATACAGATATTGTGAGGTTCAATGTTCCTGAGGGAGCAGTTACGGATATTTCAACTTGTTTAATAAGGTATAAGTTAGCTATCAAGAAAGAAGATGGGACTCCATTTACTACAGAACCATTTGATATTGATATCCAGTAATTTAGGAGTAAGTTTTTAAGTCTTGAAAATTAATTGATTTTATGTTAAAGTTATATAATACTCTTACAAGAAAGAAACAGACCTTTAAGTCGATTAAAGATAAGCAGGTAGGAATGTATAGTTGTGGGCCAACGGTTTATTGGTTCCAGCATATTGGGAATTTGCGAACTTATGTTTTTAATGATATTTTAAAGAGAGTTTTGACCTATGATGGATATAAGGTTAAGCAAGTGATAAATATTACTGACGTGGGCCATTTGACTTCAGATAGCGATGAAGGAGAGGATAAGATGGAATCTGCGGCTAAGAAGGAAGGGAAAAAAGCAACAGAAATTGCAGATTATTATTTTGAAGTTTTTAGTGAAGATCTAAAAAAATTAAACATAATTGCTCCAGATATTTGGTCTAAAGCGACAGAACATATCAAAGAACAGATAGAGATGATTGTTACCTTAGAGAAGAAAGGTTTCACATATAAAACGAGTGATGGAGTTTACTTTGATACAAGTAAATTTAAAGATTATGGGAAACTTGCTAAACTTAATTTAGAAGGACTTGAAGGTGGGAAGAGAGTTGGCTTAGGTGAGAAGAAGAATAAGACTGATTTTGCATTATGGAAATTCTCTGAGAAACCTGGAGAGCGGCAACAGGAATGGAAGAGTCCTTGGGGAGTAGGATTTCCTGGATGGCATATTGAATGTAGTGCCATGGGGTCTAAATACCTTGGGAAACAATTTGATATTCATACTGGGGGCGAGGACCATATTCCCATACACCACACTAATGAGATTGCCCAAAGTGAATCTGCATATGACAAAAAACCCTGGGTAAAATATTGGATACATGGAGCTTTCTTGAAATTTGGGGGAGAAAAAATGAGTAAGAGTAAAGGTAAAATTGAAACTATTAGCGATTTAGAAAAGAAAGGGTATAGTGCATTAGATTACAGGTATTTCTTATTGACTGCACATTATAGGACTCAACTAAATTATTCTTTGAATAGTCTTGATGCTGCTAAAATTTCTAGAACAAGATTGAAAAATATAATTTCAGAATGGGAAGATGATGGAAAGATTAATGAAGAATATTTAAGGGGATTTGAAAAATCTATTGATAATGATTTGGATATGCCTGGAGCCTTAGCAGTTTTATGGAAAATGGTTAGAGATGAAAATGCTTTTGGAAAAGTTAGAACCTTAGAGAGTATGGAGAAGATTTTTGGATTGGATTTATTGAAGAAGGAAGGAATTGAAATTCCTTCTGAAGTTCTTGAGATTGTTAAAGCTAGAGAGAATGCTAGAGAAAGTAAAGATTGGAAGTTGGCTGATAAGTTACGAGATAAGATTGCTAAGAAAGGATTTAGGGTAGATGATGGAAAAGATGGAAGTAAGATTCAGAGAATCTGAATCATAAATTTCTAATTAAATATTTAGTAACCTTTAAAAGATAAACAATATTGTAGACAACATGGAGCTAGGAAATATATTAGGAAAAACTTATTCAGATTATAAGAAAAACTTTAGAGCGATCCTCCTATTAACATTAATTCTTGTAGGAATACCCTTAGTTTTTACTAATCTTGTTTTGTATGGATTCGCTATGAATGATCCAGTTTTTTATCAAGCATTTGTTAATGAGGAAGTAGATTCAATAAATCCTACATTCGCTATAGTTATTGCATTAATATCTTTGATCACGCTTGTTTTGTATTTTATCTATGAAGGTGGATTGATTAGAGATAGCATTGGTGGAAAATTTAATTTTCATAAAACAACAAATGCGGGTAAAAAGTATTTCTGGAAATTTGTTTGGTTTGGAATGGTTACAATATTCTTCTTAATGTTATTATTCTTAGCATTTATAATTCCTGGAATTATATTTAGTATCTATTGGGCATTAGGGATATATGTTTATTTTGATAGTAATAAAAATGTGAGAGAATCTTTGAGAACTAGTTTTAAAATGGTTAGAGGTAATTGGTGGAGGATGGTAGGATATAGTTTGGTTTTATTCCTGATCTTAGGGGTAATTGGTGCAGTTATGGGATTAATTGCAGTCCCTACAGAACTAGCAGTCCGGGCTTCTGAAAGTCCTTCATTAGGATTATTATTTGGAAGTTATATTCTAAAGGACCTAGTTAATTTTGTTTATACTTTAGTTTCAGTACCATTCATGGTATTATTCTATAAAAATATCTACCTGGAACTTAGAGGTAAAGGTAAGAAGAAAAAGAGTAGTAAGAAGAAGTAAGGAGGGTTAGTAAAAAAGAGGAACAATGGCAGTACAATTAGACTATTTGGCTAAGAAGGGATGGAAACCTAATGATAATTATTTAGTTACTCTAGTGAAGATGGAACTTTCTAAGATTGCTATTAAAGAGGCGAAGGGTAAACCCTTGAAGAAAGTTTTTGAGGAGGGTGCGGCGAGTGTTGCTGCAGAGTCGTCTACAGGAACTTGGACAAAAGTGTTTGATGGGGAAGGTTCGGGTATTCCAATGGCTGCTAAAAAGAAAGCTGTTGCGTTTGATTTGGATCATAAGAATTTGATGTTTAAGGTTGCTTATCCAATTGATTTATTTGAACTTGATAACATTAGTGGTTTGTTGGCAGGAATTGTTGGAAATATTGCTGGAATGAAAATGGTAAGTGCGATGAGAGTTTTTGACGTGAAGTTTCCTAAGAAAATGGTTCAGGCATTTTTAGGTCCTCGTTTTGGAGTTGAGGGTGTTCGTCGCATGTTAGGTAAAAAGAAAGGTTGTTTATTAGCTACAGTACCAAAACCTAAAATAGGAAGAACTGCAAAAGAGCAAGCTCAATTAGCTTGGGATATGTTTGTGGCAGGGGATGGAAGTTATGATGCTATAAAGGACGATGAGAACTTGACTAATTTATATTTTAATAAGTTTGATGAAAGATGTCGCCTAGTTTTAAAAAATCTAAAGAAAGCTGAGAAATTAACAGGTAAAAAGAAATTTTATTTGTGTAACATTACTCACTCTAATATGGATGTTATGGAAAAGCGTGCTAAATTAATTAAGAAGAATGGCGGGATTTTTATGATGATAGATGTGATAACTACTGGATTTTCTGCAGTAGATACTTTGCGCCGTAGAAACTTAGGTTTAGCAATTCATGCGCATCGTGCTATGCACGGATTTATCACAAGAGATAACAGTCCAGGAGTTCATGGTACTGGAGAATTACAAGGATTTAGTTTAAGTATGGTTGTTCTTGCTAAATTATTTAGATTACTAGGCGTGGATAGTATTCACGGAGGATCGCCACTAGCTAAAATGGAAGATTATGGGGAATCAATTTATATTACTAAGGTCTTGCAAGAAAAACATTTGAAAGTTGACAAAAAAATTCCAAGTTTAGGGCAGGAGTGGCATCATATTAAACCAGTATGGATGACTGCAAGTGGAGGACTTCATCCGGGAGACTTTGAATCTATTTTAGATAAATTAGGAGAAGATATTATAATTCAATGTGGTGGTGGAGTGTTAGGACATCCAAAGGGAGTGAAGCCAGGGGTTATAGCTGCACAGCAAGCTCGTGAAATTTATGAAAAAGGAATTCCAGTGAGGAAATTTGTTAAGGAAGAGGAATGTAGTGAATTGGCTGCTGCAGTGGACATATGGGGATATGGCCCAAAGATAGTATATTAATTACTAATCGAAAAAGGAGGTAAAAATGGTAAAAACTAAATTACAAAAATTAGGTGTGATGTCTGTTGCTAAATTTGGAGGAATTTATGGTTTAATTATTGGATTGCTTACAGCAGTGTTCTTGATAGTGATTGGATCTTTTGCAAGTGGTGCATCTGAAGTTCAAATTCAGGGAATATTATTATATTCTGCGATACTTTGGGTTCCTGCATTCTACGGAATAAGTGGTTTTCTTGGAGGAATAATTGGGGGGTTCTTATTTAATCTGATAGCTAAGATGTCTGGTGGAGTCGAGATGCACTTTATTGAAATGGATGAAAAGAAGAAGGCTCCTAAAAAGGTTTAAATAGAGAATTTGTTATTTTATTCTATGGTCTTTGAAAGTATTCCTTATTTGAATTATCTAAGTAGTTATCCAAGGGCTTTTGTTATTTTTTTTGTCTTGTTAATTTTATTGAGAGTAGGTTTGTATATTATCCAGAGGATCTTTGTTAAGATAACTAGTAAGACTAAAAGTGATTTGGATGACATCATATTAGAGAAGAGTAATAAGCCGTTGAATTATATTGCCCTATTAATAAGTTTAGTTGTTGCATTGCAAGAGATATCTTTTGAGTCAGGTGTAGGGGGAATTGTTTTCAAGATCCTTTATACATTGTTAGCTGTGTCGACAGGATATTTAGTGTTTCATATTACCGACATAAGTTTAATGAGATTATGGAAGAAAATTTCTGAACAAACTGATAGCAATATTGATGATACAATTGGCCAATTAGTTCATGAAGTTCTTAGAATAACTTTAATATTAATTATAGGCATCTTCATTTTGAATATATGGGGAGTTGAGATTGGTCCATTTTTGGCAGGATTAGGGATTGCAGGATTAGCAGTTGCACTAGCATTACAACCTACATTGTCTAATATATTCTCAGGAATATCAATAGTTCTTGATGGAACGTTTAAAGTAGGAGACGTGATTGAAGTTAATGGACTCTCTGGAGAAGTATATCAAATTAGTTTGAGGACTAGTAGAATAAAGAGTTTTGATAACGAGATGATTATTATTCCAAATAGCGTTATGGCGGGAAGTACAGTTAAGAATTTTTTCCAGCCAGACATTTCTATTAGAGTGAACTTGGAATTTGGTGTAGAATATGGTGTTGATCCGGAGTATATTAAGAAAATTGTTCTTGAAGAAGTTGATCAGATTAAATTAATAGATAAGGAAAAAGAATCTCAGGTTGTATTCCTAGAGATGGCAGATAGTTCTTTGAATTTTAAAGTTAGATTTTGGGTAGATGATATAAGTAAAAAATGGCCCACACACCAAGAAGCTATTACTAGAATTTATAGAAGATTGTATAAGGAAGAAATTGGAATACCTTACCCACAGAAGACAGTGTGGATGAGAGATGAAAAGAACGTTAAGAGTCCTAGTCCGGATGATAAAAAGTTTAGTTCAGTAAAGGGGAAATACTTTGCCGACTTTGGTCATGAATATAGTGAGAAGAAGGTAGAGGAAGAAAAGAAGGAAGAAGTTAAAGAACGTGAAGGTTTTTTGAAGAAGTTTAAGTTTGGGAAGTCTTAATTAATAATTGAAAGGTATTGAGATCCTATAAAACTATTAGCTAGGGTAGACTCGCGTTTATTATTTGGGAGATAATAATATGATCAAAACATTTTTATAAATTACTTTGTTTCTAGAGGTTATGCTATATAAAAAATATTTAAAGGATATGAAGAGTTGTCCATTTTGTGAACTTTCTAAGGATGAAATATTGAGACAAAATGATTTGGCTATATTGACGATGGCTCGTGCACCATATGTAAAAGATCATTTATTGATTGTTCCGAAAAGGCATGTTATAAAATTGAATAAGATGACAAGTGAAGAAAAAGATGCTGTAGAAAAATTAGTCTATTATGGGATGAATAAATTGCATCGCAGGTATAAGGACGTTACAGTATTGTATAAAGAGGGGAGTAAAAAAGGGGTTGGGAAGAGTATAGATCATTTACATTATCATTTGATACCTGAATTACAGATAGGCAGTAGTAAAGTTAATTGGGAGACTAGAAAGCTTGCAAGTGATGAAAAGTATAGGGAGATGGTGGAGGGGTTTAAGGATAGGTTATGAAAATATTTGTTATTAATTTTGTAGATAAGATAGCTTTAAAAATGGATTATTTCTTATTTCCCTATGAATGAAGAAACTGATTTGATGCCTAGCCAATATGGTGCAATAAGAAGGGGGATTGTCTTAGGTAGAACCCTGCAAACAGATCATCCAGAAATAGCTGATTTGTATATAGGTGGTAAGTCATTTGGTCAAATTGCAGAGCATCTAGATATTCAATATGAATATGGCGTGGGGGATAATGTTGCACTGAAAGGCGTTAAGACTGCGGTTGCAGGCCATAATGGAAGGTTTGAGACAAAAGGCTTTAGAGGGCTTATAGGTAGAGTTGAAAGGGTTAGAATTGGTAGAGAACATAATAGGACTAGTAGTGTTCTGTGTGGGAAGGACCAATATGAACAAGTAAAAGGTATACATGCGAGAACAGTAAATCAAAGTAGTGAAGATGGGTCTAAAGGATATAAAAAAGGTTTGGCACAAAGAACTTCTAAAAAAATAAGTGGGGATAGTAGGAAAGGGGGACTTGTTTCTGGAAATAGGCTATACGCAGACGGAAGAGGAATTTTTGCAAGAGATGAAAGTCAATGTGCTAGTGATTCTGCTAAGGGTTATCTAGTAAGTTTAGCTAAAAGAACCAGAGAACAAAGAATTGAAGATGTTAACAAGAGCAACATTGCGCAAGGAAAATCTCCTTGGAGTGATGAAGAGATAGGATTTGCTTATGATCTAACATCCCAACAAAAATATCAGCATGGTGAGGAATCTAATAAGTCCGGAACTCCAAATTGCACATTAATAGCATTAGTATTAAATGATAAATATCATGGAGGGAGTAAAATTAGGAAAAGAAGTTCTGTTGCTTCAAGTTTAATGAGATATAGAAAATCACTTGAGGATGTGGCAAGGTAAACTCCTAAAATTAAAATGATCGCTGAATTCTTTTTCTTTAAATACTAATCTTAATTAACCGGAAACTTTTCCAACCATCCTAGTTGCATAGCCTCTATAGTGCAGAGGTGTTGAAAATCCCAATCTTTATTTTTGTTATAATTGTATAAATAACAGTCTTGGAAAATATAATCTGCAAATGATAAATCTCTCTCCCCAAAACTATGGAGGATCTCATGAAGTATAGTTCTCATATTCATTGCACCCCAAACTATGTCTCTAGCATTTGAACCTCCTCCGGCCCTATTAAAATCTCCAGTAAAAAATGTATCAAGATGGAATGTTACATAAACGGTGTCATAGTTATTGTCTCCAACACATCGTTCTATAATTTCTTTTGTATCTGCCTTACTTGGAGGAGATCCCAAATTAGGAGCTATATTATTATATTCTTCATGGGTCAGGGTGCACTTTTCAGTAATCTGAGAAAATTCTAGATCAAAATTATCCTCAACATTCCAGTATTCTTTTTCATCATCAAACCATTTTCCCATTAGAGGGGTAATTCGTTCTAGTTCATCATCTACCTGTTCGCGCATACTAAGATATTCGGTCTCTTCATCTGTGATATATATTGGCAATATCCCGATGGTATATAGTTTATCTCTTGGCCCAAGAAGTTTATTTTCTCCAGTAGGTAAGCAATTAAATTCAAAACATGAAACGCCATAGGTCTCTCCCACAGAAAAATAGGGAGACTCTATACAGTCTAAATCTGTTCGGCAAGAAAATCTTTTAATGGCAGGTATGAATATATCCTTTGAACAAATTCCTTGCCCTTTAGCGTATAGTTTTGTACCACACATTTCTTCTTCGATATCAATATCATAAAATTCATCATAATCAGTATAATAAATTATCCGGGGGAGTATATTGCCTGCATCCTGATCTACAAAGTAAATATGCCCATTAGTGATGCTAAAAAGATTCCCCTTTGCAGAAATAGGTATTTCAACTTTTTTTGTTTCACCAGGATTTATTGTATATTCATAGGTTTCGGGGAGGGAAATTGTGCCATAGCTATTGGGTGGCCTTCCATTTTTAATTCTAAAGTCTCCTAAGTTTATGGTTTCTTGATTCGTTCCACCATTAATAAACGTAAAGTTTATCGTTGTATCAAGGCTCGATTCTTCATTGACTATGTAATCATTGAGCTTTATTGACTGAGGATATTCAACAATCCTTTCAACATCACTATTAAAATGAGTGTATTTTAAAATCCCCTTTTCTGCTTCCTTATGAGGGTAATTTTCAAGGTCAGTAAAACAAAACCCATCAAATTCTACACCTCTATAATAGTCTTCACAAATAGATGAAGGATCATATTCTGCATATTCACTAGCTATCTCGTCTTCACTTAGTTCTACATTCCACATTTTAAGTTCATCGATGCTTCCTTTAAATCCTGGCAATCCTAGAATGAAGTCTGTTGGACTAATCATTCCACGTTTCCCAGCTTTCTTTTGCCTACAAAGTTCACCATTGACATATATTCTTTCATAATTTAATGTAGTTGCAGTTATTACAATATGGTTCCAGGTTGTTGGATCTAAATAACAGCGTAAGGGCCCTCCGTTTCCAATTCCCCCTGCCTGTAGCTTAATTCTATTTGGATTTGTGAATATTCGGTACCCCTTAAGGCCATCAAGATGGCTTGAGTTACTTCTTTTTTGAATAAGTGTTCCCTGGCCTTCATCAAACTTAGTTAAAAATGAAATTGTTATTGATTCGGTGCTCCAGGGTTCAAGTTCAGAGTGAGAAATTGATAGACTAGAATCACCACTAAATTCTAATGCATTATTGCCTAGAGGCCCTTGTATTTTTTTAGGCTGACTGTTGAAGAGCGTTAGTGGAATGTTATGTATTGAATCGTAGTAGGGTGCTTGTTCTTCCTCAAATGAATAGTGAAAGACAGGCCCTATTTTGCTAAGGTCTTTAGATCCATATTCTTCTGTAATTTCCGTCCCACTTAGGATCCCACTATATAGTTTTAGGTCATCAACTATTCCCCCAAAATTTTCTACACCTAGCCTCAACTTCCCTGAGCCATATACGTCTTTAATTCCTGGAGGGGCACTAGCACAGAGTTCTCCATTATAGTATATCTGTATGCCTAAGTTATCTTGTGCAGTGACTACAAGATAGTTTAATGCACTGCCAAAATCTCTTTCACAGATTATTTCTTCACTTCCGCCTGCGCGAAATGTGACCCTATCTGCATGCCCAATTAAACTAAATCCATTTTCTGTTAAGTCATCTACTTTTTCCAGAATGGTTCCTTCTGTATCTATTTGTACCCAGAGGCCTATTGAGAGGCTATTATTTGAGATTTTGCGAAAATAGAATGGAAGTCCCTCAAATTCAGTTTCAGAACTAATGGCGAGTGCATTATTTTGGATCCCTTCAGAGTAACCAATTATTCCTTGAGTTTTTATGAATCTATTAAATCCTCTTCCGAGGTTCCTTAAGGTGTTATCAAATGTGAAATGGTATTCTAATTTTGAGGGAATAGGTCCTACGCTAAATTCTTGAAATGTAGTTAGTAAGTCTCCTTCTAGGTCTCTGAGAGGGGTTTCAAATTCATCTTGTAATTCAGACTTTATCCTAAAAAGTCCATCCTCATTAATTCTTATTTCTAGGTTATTGAGCCAACTTGCAAGTCTAAATGATTCTCCTGCAGGAATCTGGATTCTTTCTTCAAAATTATTAGACTCGCCCTCTGGTCCCTCATTATAATCTATCCAGATTCCTTCTACTTTTTTTTCTATGCTTACTTTAAGATCTGCTTCAATTGTTTCTCCACCATTATTAGTGATTTGAGAAAAGGAGGTATCAATTTCGGGA
>Ga0209402_10004707_pt1 | contig 12340 bp, 15 predicted proteins | sample ArcticOcean_MG_C_3_FD_187437 | JGI IMG/M metagenome (GOLD analysis project Ga0209402, IMG submission 187437) | Marine microbial communities from western Arctic Ocean - ArcticOcean_MG_CB8_126 (SPAdes) (version 2) | ecosystem: Environmental > Aquatic > Marine > Oceanic | place: Arctic Ocean... | reverse complement strand
AGGATTTGGCAGAAGAGAAATCTGAAGTTAAAGTAGAAAAGAAGAAAGAAAAATCTGAGAGGATTGGAGTTTTGAATATTTATACAACTTTTAATAATACTATAATGAATCTTACAGATTTATCAGGTAAAAGTTTAGCAAAGTTCACAGGAGGTCAATCTACTAAACAAGATAGATTAAAGGCTAACCCTACAATTGCCATGTTTATTGCTCAGAGGATTGCTGAAGAAGCTAGAGACAATGGAATAACTGGATTCTATGTAAAAGTTAGAGCTAGTACTGGCCAGAATAATCCTGGGCCTGGAACTCATGCTGCAATCAAATCATTAACAAGAGCAGGGTTTAAGATCTTAAGCATAATGGACACAACTAGGGTTCCAAGAGGCGGACCTAAGAAGAAAGGTGGGCGAAGAGGTAGAAGAGTTTAGATTATCAGTTATAAAGCTTTAAAAACCTAAATAAATACAAATTACAATGATAAAAACAATAAATTATGATAAAGATAAACAAAAGATTAGTTTTACTACAGATATGCAGCCAGACTTGGGAAATGCTATTAGAAGAAGTGTTTTAGAAGTTCCAATAATGGCAATTGATGAAGTTGAAATAACTAAGAATGATAGTGCACTTTATGATGAGATTTTGGCTCATAGAATTGGGTTGATTCCTATAAAAACCGGCGCAAACAAAGAAATGAAATTTAAACTGCAGGTTAAAGGTCCAAAAACAGTTGTTTCTGGAGACTTTGAACCAAGTACAGGTGCAGAAGGTAACCTCCCCATTGTTTTATTAGATAAGGATCAAGAAGTAGAAATTGTTGCAGATGCTAGACTAGGGGTTGGTACTGAACATATTAAATATTCTCCTGGTTTGATGTTTTATAGGCATAATATAGATGAAGCATTGCTAGATTACTTGCATGTAGATGGTGAAGGTAAAATTAGCTATAATGATGAGGAAATGGATAATAAAGGTCTGAGTGAAGATCAAATTAGTAAGATTAAGGCTGCAAAAAATAATGAAGAATTAGAATTTAACATTGAATCATGGGGCCAGATCGAGGTTAAAGATATTTTTAATAAAGCTATTGATGTTTTGGATGATAATCTGAAGGCATTAGATAAGGCTGTTAAGTAGTTCTAGATAAAGTTTTTATATTGGTAATTAATGGATTAGTTATACGTTTGAAATGCGGGAATGCCAGAGCGGTCAAATGGGCTTGGTTAAGGTCCAAGTGGCTTAGTGCCTACAGGGGTTCGAATCCTCTTTCCCGCATTAAATAATCTTAAGATTATTTATGAGATAAGAATTCTTCGCCCTTTGAATCATCCTCTTTGCATATGATAAGGTTTAAATACCCCTAATAATACATATTTTTACCTGCAAGTTTAAACGCGTTGAGCAGAAGTAAATTACTTCTGTAGAGATAATAAAATGATAAGTAAAACTACAATATCAAAGAGAACAAAGGCTAAGAGAAGTCTAGAGATAATTGAGGCTATCAATTTAGCTAAGAAGAACAATCTTTTAGATTTAGCTAAGAAGCTTTCAGCACCTAGAAGCCAATATAAAGATATTAACCTAGATGAATTAGAGAAAATTGAAGGAGATAAAATTTTAGTTGTGGGTAAAATATTGGGTAGTGGGCATATTAAGAGGAAGATAGGAATTGCAGCGCTTGGGTTTTCGGATAATGCTAAAGAACAATTAAATAAGGCTGGATGTGATATAAAGAGTATAAAGATGGCTATTGAAAAAAATCCTAAGATGGAAGGAGTTACAATACTATGAGTAGATTAATAATTGATGGTAGTGGGGCAGTTTTTGGAAGAATCTGTAGTTTTGCTGCTAAAAGGGCCATAGAGGGTGGAGAAGTGACCATTGTTAACTCTGAGAAAACTATAATGACTGGAAATAAAAAAGATCTTATTGCTAAATATTCAGATATTAGAAAGAAGGGAGGGCATTCACAAAAAGGGCCTAAATTAGCTAATGTTCCATTTAGAATCCTAAAGAGATCTATAAGAAGTATGTTGCCAGATCATCGAAGAGGTCAAGGTAAGGAAGCCCTTAAAAGAATTAAGTGTTATGATGGGATACCAATTGAATTAAAGGATGAAAAGATGATGAAGATTAATGCTCCAAAGAAATTGAAATTTATGGAATTAAAGGAATTGGCAAGTAAAATATGATAGACAAAAATAAAATAACAGTTAGTGGGAAGAGAAAAACGGCAATTGCTAAAGCTACAATTAGTAAGGGGGAGGGGATTATATTAATTAATAAAATACCTATAGATAATCTAGATTTATTTAAGAAACTGATGATTGAAGAACCCGTTGAAATTACTAAAAAGGTCCTTGGAAATTTTAAGTTTGATATTAGTGTTAATGTTAGGGGTGGTGGGACTGAAAGTAGAATTGAAGCTAGTAGATTGGCTATTGCTAGAGCGTTAGTAGAATTTAGTAAAAATCAAGAATTGAAAAAGATGTTTTTAGATTATGATAAAAATTTAATGGTTGCAGATACTAGACGTAAAGAACCAAACAAGCCTGGAGATAGTAAGGCTAGAAGTAAGAGGCAGAAGTCTTTCCGTTAGGTTTATTAATTATATTTATTTTATATTAAAAAGAGTGTGTTACACAATGAAAATTAAAAATTTCCAAGCATTCCAAATTCGGAGAAGTTAGAATATGGCTGAAGATCAAATTACAGATGTTTTACAGGGGAGCCTGAATGTATTACCTGATGATCAGCAAGTATTGTTTAGTTTAATTGTCTATACCATATTAATCTTAATGTATAGTATATTTATCTGGAAATTCTATAGATTCTTAGCGAGTAGAGATATTATTCAATTAAACCTGAGCCAGTATAACTATTCTAATCATCCAATCCTAGAAAAATTTGCAGCAGTAGGATTATATGCGTTAGAATATCTGATAATATTGCCATTCCTAGTTTTCTTTTGGTTTGCAATACTCTCTATCTTCCTTTTAGTATTGTCTGAGTCTCAGAATACCTTGCAAATCCTATTAATCTCTGCAGCAATAATAGCATCTACAAGGGTTACATCATATATTAGTGAAGACCTCTCTAAGGATCTTGCTAAAATACTCCCATTTACAATTTTGGCCTCATTCATATTAGGGACTAGTTTCTTTGACTCTAAATTAGTAATTACTAAAATATCCCAGATCCCTAGTCTGTTTGATAATATAATCACATTTGTTGTTTTTATATTTATAATTGAATTTGTTTTTAGAATACTCTACTCAGTATACCAATTAATTATCTCCAAAAATGATGAGGACCTATAAATTGAACCTTAGGACCCTAATGTCTGGAGAAAGTAGATAGACTTTGTCTGTCTTGGATCTTAATCCCCGATATATTTTTTGTGTTAATTCTCTTCTTGCCTTATCCATGTAAAACTCCATAAAATTTTGAGGATTTGTTTTCTTCAAAATTTTCCAGAATAAAGAAGATATATTTGGGTAAGGGAATCTTGAAATTATTATTGAATTGCAAGTGTCTCCTGGAAAATCTATACCCCTATTACACCTTGTGGTATAAAGAATTGAGGTTTTCTTATCTTTGAACTCCTGGACTCTTTTTCCTGTAGGGTCAAGATTCTGTGCGCTAATAATCTCCTGTTGTGTTGGCATTACAAGATTATAATTCTCCTTTTCATATTCAGTTGGAAGATCTTGAAAGCTTGTTAGATGGACTAAGGTAGGAGATTTTGCGGAATCTACGGTTTTGGAGAATGTTTTGAGAAACTTTTCCCTAGAAACTACTCCAGATTTGAAATTTGAGTATTTGCAATCTAATTCATATCCGTTTTTTAATATACTAAGTGCTCCCTGAGTATTAACCTCTGCATCTATTATCTTAAAATCCTCCAGGCCATAAATACTTCTTAGGATACTTTCGGAGTGTATTGTTCCAGACATCATAACAATGATCTTATTTTTATCTATGAGTTCCTTGAACCTTCTTTTTAGATTTGTTGTAATTAAACTAATTGATAGATCATTATCTGATTTCTCTATTGAAAAATAAGTTTCGTCTAAGAAATCATGAAATATATTTGAGATTTCATTAACTTGATATAAATAGTTTGATTCATCAACTTCAGATTTTTCTAAAAGATCTCTATTTGCTACAATGGTTTCAATGAGATCTGCTATAAGTGTACCACTAGTCTTTAAAATCTCGCCAGACTCCCCATATTTTCTCCTTATTGTATTTGTGATATCAATTAGTTCTTCTAATATTTTTTTTGAATCGTCAGACTCCGGAAATATTGTGTTTAATGCAAAGGCCAATCTACTAAGACTTATTTTCTCTTGATTTGCAAAGCTATCTAAAAACTCATCGCACTCATCTATTATTTCTAATTCTGTTTCGGGTTTTCGATCCATCAAAGTTTCTAATTTATATTTTAGACTATTGAATATTATTACATCAGATTCAGCATAGGCATGATATTGTTCATAAAACTTGCATCCGGGTTTTCTCTGAAATATTGTGAATCCAATATTATTCATTCCCTTATATTTTAATTTTTTGGCATCCTGAAACTTCTTTATATCATATTCATCTGGGAGTATTGGAGACCAATAGGAACATACGGGTGCAATTGACATTCTTTTGACTTCATGTATTGAACTAAAATTAAGATTCTTTGTTAGAGGATTTTGTTTTAAATAACCTTTTATGATTGCTGAATTTTTATCTTTTATCTCAATCTTACAGGGTAAGAATTTATTGTCTGCAGATGTATCTTCATCATTAATAGGTTTAATACCTGCAAAGATATCTGTTAATTTGGTATCTTTTTCATTAATGACTCTTTGAACAGGCTTTTCTTCCAAGAATTTGCATGAGAAGTTTTTCCTACCAAGCATTGAAGAAATCTTTAATTTCTTATTATCCTTAAGGACATATTTTTTCTGAGTGTAATCTAAGATATATTGTTCTTGGAGGGATTTTATGGGGACTACAATAGAGGTTTTTCCAAAATGCTTTGCCAAATTTAATGCTATTGCAGACTTTCCTGTACCACAAACTCCCCTTATGAATATAACTTTGGACCCATTCTTGGTTGCATCTATTACTTCACTTACAATATCTTGTTGAGTTTTTCCATTAGAAAATACTAAAGGGTCCAATAATTGATCATTTTCGTATAAAGACCACATTAGAGAAATTCTCCGAGTGATTGTTTAGTAAACTCCGGACAATTGCTTTTATATTCACACCAATTACATAGAATTGATTTCTTTGTGGGAAATTCAGTTGTAGCTTCAATCTTCTTTATTAATTCTAAAATATCTTTTTTTAGTTGTTGTAATTGTTCTAGTGTCCTTGTTGAAGTAAATTGTCTATTGCTGTCTAAAAAATGCCAAATTAATTTTACCTCTTTTGCATCCTTAAATGCCTCCCTTACACCTAATGAATAGAGTGCTAATTGCCTATCATTATCTAAATCTCTTTGAGATTTTGCTGCCCCAGTTTTGTAGTCATGGATTTCATAAATATTTGTGTCTTTATGATGAACTAATCGATCAATATATCCCATCATTTGATATTCTCTGTTCCCATCTAGAGTTATAAATATTTTTTTTTCAGTTTCTATAGTGTCATCTTTGAATGGAGAGTGTTTTAAAAAATAATTAATAATGAACTTTATTCCTTTGTTAAAATATGTTTCAGAAGTTACATCTTCTTTGACTATTTTCATATCTTGTTTGTAATCTCTGTTCCAATATTCTACAAAGTATTTTATCAAGTCATCTAAGTCGAAATCTCTTTCAGGATGTTTATATACCCATTCTAAAGTATCATGTACAGCAGTACCTAAAAAAGCCTCTATGGAGTTGTCAAAATCTTTTTGGATCCTCTTAATGTATTTGAAATCATACTTTTTGGGGCATTGCTCAAAAGTTGATAGTCTTGAATGAGAGTAGATTGTCATTTTATTTACCTATTTATACAGAGAATTTTATTTAAATTCTCTGAGATAAGCTTTATTCTGATTTCCTTTGGAAATTACTAAAATAAAGCTTCCTAATACATTGATAAGGTAGTTTCATTAAAAAGATTTCTATTGTTCCGGATCATATTCCCCATCAGTTTCTCTATAATATGCCTCTACTAATTCATCTAATTTATTTGAAGGAATTTTTCGAGTCGCCCTAGGCCACCTTTTTGATTCTCCAAAAAGATGAATCCCTGCAAGACAATAGCCGATAGTGTCTGCCTTTCTTATTGCAATTACCTTATTATCTCCATTGGACCTATATTTATGAGGTACATCTCTAAGTCCTGCTCGATTAAAGTACATATCAAGGGTATTATGAATTAGCAGGGAATGATCTTTGCCATCCATTTCATCAGTAACTACATGAATATTTTTATTATTTAATTCTGGATTCATTAATAAAAATTTTAGAGTTATTCTTGTGATTGCTTCTGCCTTTAATACCCCTAGGGGAGTTCCAGTATTGAGCATTTTCCTATTAATTAAAGTGTAAAAAAAATTTGGATATGAATTTAAATATTCGTTACCTTTTTCTAGACTTTTTTGATGTCTTCTTGTTGGTCCAAAAGCCCACCCCTTACCCTCATGTTTACAGCACCCATAATTTGCCCTTCTTGGATCCCTCATTAAATAACCTGTAACTATTACTGCATCCTGATAATGAGGATTTGAGAATTTAAGCCTTAATCCATTATTTGTTTCGTCTACCCCTATCACATACTCTCTTTTTTCTTTTCTAATTTTTCTTTTAGACATATAAAACTTAAAATTAAATTTTTTAAAAGGATATATCTGCTATAGACCATCTAATGGGCTATCTATCTTCTTTAGTTCTTTTGACGAAACGTGTGCATATATTTGAGTAGTAGTTAGAGATGCATGGCCTAAAAGGACTTGGATCTTCCTTATATCTACCCCATTCTCTAGTAAATGTGTTGCAAAGGAATGCCTTAGAGTATGGGGGTGGACAGATTTCTCGATTCCTGCATTTCTTGTAGTTAATTGAACGATCTTTTGGATATTTCTTGTAGTGAGTGGATTTGTCTTAGAAAATAAATAGTCCCAATCTGAATGTTTTTTCATAAATCTTTCTAGTTTATTTGATAGTTTCCTTGAAATAATAAACATCCTATCCTTTTTCCCCTTCCCCCCTCTTACCCATCCAATATATTCAGTAAAATCTAAGTCTACTGGTTTGAGATTAACTATTTCTGATACACGTAGTCCTGAAGAATATAATAATTGCAAGATTAGATTAGATTTATAGGTTTCTGTAGCCTTGAAAAGCTTTTGGATTTCTTCCTTTGTTAATACTATAGGTATCTTCTTCTCACTTTTTGGGCGTTTGATCCCGGTTGTAGGATCTTTTTCTAAGAGTGAAGTGAATGCAAACTTAATTGCAGCTAGAAAGAGAATTGTTGAACTAGAAGATTTGTTATCCATTTCATTAGCAAGATAGTTTTTGATATCTTGCTGTTCAATTTTTGGAGGTTGTTTATTTATGAATTGGAATAATTTTTTATTTGAATCTAAGTAATTTCTTAAAGTATAGGGAGAAAGCTTAGCTATCTTTATCTCAGTTTCTAAATTATCTAAAAATTCCTTAGTATTCATCTTTTCTTAATCTTAATATTAGCCATATTAATAATATTAAGAGCATTATTGGAAATCTTTCTAATCTATATCCAATTAGTGAAGAGAGAAGGTAGAAGACTAAGGTGTAGAAAAATCCAACCGAAGTTGCAATTAGGGGGACCTTCCATAGCTTAGATAAAGATTTTCTTCCCATTCCCTCATTAAAAAAATAAAATGCTAAAATGTTTGGGTGTAGGCAAGACCAGAATAATCCCCTCTTAGATAACTTCGAGTCATAAAATGATTGTTTAATAATTGTATGGCCCTCTCCAATTAGTTTTCCTAATGCATAATTAATTAATGAGGTCAAAGTTAGAACTAATCCAGTAGTTAGACTAATTAGGAAAAAAGGTAGAGGGAGTGCCTGAGAAGTTATTACTGAGAAAACTAGTATTGAGGACCCTGGAGAGTATATTCCAAGATAAACTATCCCCTCTAGAAAAACTATTAATGATAGGCCCAAAAGCCCATAGATTAAATAAAAATTTTCATATGAACCTAGAAGTTCTTCAGGAGATATGATTAAACCTAGTGAGGATAGTAAATACATTGTAAGGAAGAATATTAATGAAGTTATAGGAAACCAAGGATATCTTTTCTTTCTCATGTTTTTAATTGTGCGAACTTCCTTATAAATATTTTCAATGCCACTGGCAAGAGTAGACAAAAGGTTAAAAAGATTAATAGATTATTAAAATTATAAGAAGGTGATTTTCTATGAACTCAGAACAATATCTTAAGGAACAAATCAAAAAGAATCCTAAGGACCCCATGACATATTATTATTTGGGAAAAGAATTAATGAGTAAACCTCTAAGAAATGTGGAATCCCTAATAATCATTGAAAAGTTGTTTAAACAATCAGTTAGATTGGGACCTCATTTATGGGCTCCAAAGATTATGTTGGGAGAATTACTCTATAAGATGGGAAGACTAAATGAGGCTGAGCCTTACTTTAAGGAAACACTCCAGGCAGGACTCCCAGATAGTGCTTCAGTTAGAGAGTATTTGACAAAATGTTTATCGCAAAGCTCTCAACCAGATGGAAATCATCAAGTCTCAAAAAGAGATTCTTTGTATTTATTTGAAAATAATGTTAGAGAGTTTATTAGGAACCTGCTAGAGGATAGTTATGGAATTGCGTGGTGGAGAAAAGGGGTTCCTCAAAAAGTTAGAGCTAAATGTGCATCAAGAAGGGAAGAGGGACTAGAGGAGGAGAGAGAAGTTGACCTCCTATTATTTGCAGACTTTTATGATTATAGATTAATAATAGAGGGGAACAAAACTATTTTCTCCAACTTCATAAATACCAAAGAATGGTGTAGTAAGTTACAAGAAATGGAGCCAATTAGAAATGCCATAGCCCATAATAGGCCCCTGACGAATGCCCCAATACGTGTTCGAGACTATCATTTTAGTTTTCAGAAGGTTATTGATAAGGTTAGAGGAAAAGAGTAATGAGGGCTCTTCTTTCAGTTCTAATAATATTATTCCTGGGTTCTAGTTATTTGTTGATTGATAATTTGGATGGCACTGGGAATATAATTTCTATTGATAAAGAAGAGTTGGTTTTTGTTAGTAAGATTATTGATGGAGATACTATTGTTGCAAACGGAGAACATATTAGGTTATTAGGGATAGACTCAGACGAAAGAGGATATGATTGTTATAAGGAAGCTAAAGAAAAATTAGAGGAGTGGATTTTAGATAATGAAGTGGTTTTAGAAAAAGATATAACAAATAAAGACCAGTATGGAAGATTATTGAGATATGTGATCTTGAAGGGAGAGAATATTAATGTAAGATTGGTTGAGAATGGATTGGCGGTTGCTAGATTTTATAGGGATCGAGAGTATGAGGTTGAGATTTTGGAGGCTGAAAAGGCTGCTAGAGGTGGAAAAGTTGGGTGCAAGTGGGGTTAGTATATAAAAGACTAGTTACTATTATATGATGAATACATAGATTAATTAATTAATTTTGTGGTTTGTTTTTATGGAAAAGAAAATAGATTGGGCAGTTTTTTTATTTATATTAGGATATCACATACTATTGATTGTGTTTTTGCAAATTTATCTTTTTACTAAGGGCCTTCCTTCAAAAGAAATTATGTATTCATTCCTGATATTATTTATTGGAGCTGGAATTAGCATAACTGCAGGATATCATAGATTGTATTCTCATAAGGCCTTTAAGGCAAACAGAATTCTAGAATATATCCTATTATTCTTTGGAACTCTAGCCCTGCAAGGGAGCGTCATTTCCTGGGTTCATGGGCATAGACTGCATCATAGTTATATTGATACTGAAAAAGACCCTTATTCAATAAAAAAAGGGTTCTTATTTGCACATGTCCTTTGGCTATTTTATAAACCTGCCCCGATAAAGAAAGAAGTTGTTTCTGATTTATATCAAAAAAAATATTTGAGATTTCAGTATAAGTATTATAATTTGCTTGCAGTTTCATTAAATATTTTTCTTGCCTTGTTTTTAGGGTTTTTGTTTGGAGATGTTTTTGGAGGATTTGTATTCTTGCTTCTTTTTAGAATTTTTGCTACACACCATACTACTTGGTTTATTAATTCCCTTGCACACACCTGGGGTAAACAGAGTTTTTCTAAAGAATTATCTGCAGTAGATAATTATATTATCGCATTATTAACTTTTGGAGAAGGTTATCATAATTTTCACCATACATTTCCTACAGATTATAGGAATGGCATTAAATGGTATCATTTTGATCCTACAAAATGGCTTATTTGGATATCATCAAAAATTGGTTTGGTAAAGGGGTATTCTAGAGTTAATAATAAAATAATTTATGAAAGAATAAAATCTGAGGAGAAACTACATATTCTCCATTAAATGAGAAACTAAATATCCTACAAAAATGCCTACAGCCATACCATAGAAACTTGTTTGGACAGCAGTTAAGACTGCCCCAATAAGTAATGCTATAACTATAATTCCGGTCCAAAACCTCTTCCTTGAATTCGCTTTAGAATTAATTCTTCCCTTTTTCATATCTTAATTAAAGATTATTAAAATATAAAGGTTTCCCTTAAACTAATTATATTTATTCAGTTGTTGTAACTCTAAACTTCAGGAATATCATACATGAAATAGATATTCTTAAGCCAGAAAAAGGATTTCATCCAGCAATTAATTATAAATGTCCGAAATGTAAGAGTAAAAATGTAACTCTTGAAGAGTTTGATTTGCATTATAGATTCTATAGATGTGATAATTGTGGTTATTCTATTAATAACTAGATTATTAAAGTATTAATTCTAGATAATAAAATGAAATATGGCATTTTAATTTTGTTAGTTGCATTAATTGTTCTTGGAAGTGTTACATACATATTAACAAATACTGAAGATCAAAATGATTATAAGCTTAGCTTTGCTGAATTAGATGAGATGGTTAAGCAAGGAAAATATAAAAAGGCTACTTTTTCTGGGGGTTGTTTCTGGTGTAGTGAGTATGACTTTGAACAAAGAGAAGGAGTTATAGAGGTAATTAGTGGATTTGCGGGAGGTACTAAAGAGAATCCGAGTTATAATGAAGTTGCGGGTGGAGAGACAGATTATAGAGAAGCTGTTCAGGTAGTTTATGATCCTAAAAAATTAGATTACAATATATTACTAGATTTATTTTGGAGACATATAGACCCAACAGATGAAGGGGGGAGTTTTGTTGATCGGGGTTTTCAATATACTTCTGCAATATTTTATGAAGATAAGGGGCAGAAAGAACTGGCTGAAAAATCCAGGGAGGAATTGGATGCTAGTGGGAGATATGATGCAAAAATAGTTACTCCAATATTAGAATTTACAACTTTTTATCCTGCTGAAGATTACCATCAAGATTACAGTACAAAGAATCCTTTAAGGTACAAGCTTTACCGTAGAGGAAGTGGAAGAGATCAATTTATTGAGAGTGTTTGGGGCAAGGAAAAAGGTGTTCAAACAGTGTCTAAACAGTTTGTTAAACCTAGTGAAGAAGAATTGAGGAAGTTATTGACGCCACTACAATATAAGGTTACACAAGAAGATGGGACTGAAAGGGCCTTTGATAATGAATATAATTCAAATAAGGAAGATGGGATTTATGTTGATTTGATTAGTGGAGAGGCATTGTATAGTAGTACTGATAAATATGAATCTGGGACGGGATGGCCTAGTTTTACTAAACCTTTAGTTAAAGAAAATATTGTTGAGAAAAGTGATAGAACCTTTTTGTTTAAGAGGACTGAAATAAGAAGTGCATTAGGAGATAATCACCTAGGGCATGTTTTTAGTGATGGACCAAAAGACAAAGGCGGTTTAAGATATTGCATGAATAGTGCTGCATTAAGGTTTGTGCCTAAAAAAGATATGGAAAAGGAAGGATATGGTGAGTTCTTAGAGTTGTTTAATTAGTGTTTGGACAATGTTTAAATAACAAAAAAATATATTTATTTCTATGGAAAATGATAATGAAAAATTTGATTATGGAGATGCTTGGGAAAAGCAAGATAAGAAGGAAGTTGAAGAAATAGTTGATGAGTTTTCTAGAGGATATCCTAGGCAGGGGTTGAAAGGTACTTACATTAAGGTAAAGGGGAAATTGCCTGGACAGAGATGGCCTTCAAAAAGTAAGAAAAAGATGGCTACA
>Ga0209402_10004705_pt1 | contig 12350 bp, 10 predicted proteins | sample ArcticOcean_MG_C_3_FD_187437 | JGI IMG/M metagenome (GOLD analysis project Ga0209402, IMG submission 187437) | Marine microbial communities from western Arctic Ocean - ArcticOcean_MG_CB8_126 (SPAdes) (version 2) | ecosystem: Environmental > Aquatic > Marine > Oceanic | place: Arctic Ocean... | reverse complement strand
GAGGACCGGCTATTTCGGGTGCTTGTTGAGGAGGAGGAAGAGGAGCTATTTCGGGTGCTTGCAGAGGAGGAGGAAGAGCAGGAGGAGGAGAAGCTATTTCGGGTGCTTGCAGAGGAGGAGGAAGAGGAGGAGGAGGAGAAGCTATTTCGGGTGCTTGCAGAGGAGGAGGAGGAGGAGCAGCTATTTCGGGTGCTTGCAGAGGAGCAGGAGGAGTGGCTATTTCGGGGGCTTGCAGAGGAGCAGGAGGAGTGGCTATTTCGGGTGCTTGCAGAGGAGCAGGGGGAGTGGCTATTTCTTGTTCTACGGGTTCTTGTTCTACGGGTTCTTGTTCTACGGGTTCTTGTTCTACGGGTTCTTGTTCTACGGGTTCTTGTTCTACGGGTTCTTGTTCTCTAATAGCGCAACGTTCAAATGAGTTTAATAAAGTGGAGTCAATTACAATAGGTTCTTTGTTTTTCACCTTTCTTAAAAATTCATTTTCTTTCTGAATACAAATAGGATTCCGACTTCTAAATGATTTCTTTATTGTCTTGGGTTTATCTTTGGTTAAGTTAATTGAATTATCGGGTATATCAAATACACTCTTATCAACCGATACATCATGATACATAATATCAACTCTATCCATAGTTCCTCTTTTTTCCATACTGACCGAATTATAAACGGTTGCGATTCTTTTTAATAATAAACCTTTGTTTTCCACGCTTAACAATGAAAATAAATGTTTCATGGATCGGTCTAACATATCGCTGTTATCATCCATCAAATACAATAAATTATCTATTTCGGGATCTGGTAAACACTTACCATTATTATCGATCTGAGGCGAAGAAGCCATTCTTAATAATAAAAATGATAATGCATTCGCATCTTCGGTACCTTGAAGCGATTTTATATGTAATGCTAATTTTTCATCGTCTCTTAAATCACCAGAGTTGAATAAAACATTGTCTTCTCTTAATTTTTTTACTGTAAATATATCCAATAAGATTGCTGAATCAGATCTGATGAATTTAAATAATATTTCTAAATTTCCAGTATATTCGGATTTGTCTATAAATAAATTAATAATGAGTTCTTTCATCGTCATATCATTAATGACCTTGAATTGTATATATTCTTCGTAAATTTTATCAAGGTTATCTGTGTCCGCTATAGTTAAATTTAGTTTGAGTAAGAATTTCTCTTTAGTCTCGTCATCCGAGTTATTCATAAATGATTCTAATTGGGTTTTTATTAAATCTTCTAAATTTTGATCGTTTGATGTTTTAGTTTCTTGGACAGGTGTATTTACCTGTGAAACGGCTTGTAATTCAGGATCTATAGCGGGTTCAATAATATTTTCAGTCATGCCCGGCATAGTCATAGCGGCAGCGGGGTCTTGGCCCGGCATAGTCATAGCGGTCATAGCGGCAGCGGGGTCTTGGCCCGGCATAGTCATAGCGGCGTCTTGGCCCGGCATAGTCATAGCGGTCATAGCGGCAGCGGGGTCTTGGCCCGGCATAGTCATAGCGGGATCTTGGCCCGGTATAGGCATAGCGGTCATAGCGGCAGCGGGATCTTGGCCCGGCATAGTCATAGCGGCGTCTTGGCCCGGCATAGTGGTCATAGCGGTCATAGCGGCAGCGGGATCTTGGCCCGGTATAGGCATAGCGGTCATAACGGCAGCGGGATCTTGGCCCGGCATAGCGGTCATAGCGGCAACGGGATCTTGGCCCGGCATAGTCATAGCGGCAACGGGATCTTGGCCCGGCATAGTGGTCATAGCGGTAGCGGGATCTTGGCTGGGCATATCCATAACAACAGGATTAACCATAGCACCACCACTCTGAAAGAACGTATCACTGAACATATTATTATCCCTGATGCTATCCAATGGTGAATTTACATCTGCTTTATATATTTGATGGATGATTTGCCGAACGGTTGTATCTTTGTTTTCCTGGGTCCTGATAGCCTCCAATGCTAAACATTTTGATAAGACGCAGATTCTCGCTTCACATATCATTAAAGCATATAATTTATCTACTATCGGTAAATCGGATATATTTTCTTTTAGGAAATCATAATAGAAATCATAAATATATATTAAACAGTCCTGTTGAGGACATGACAAACATTCTTTTTGACTTGACCAACTAACCGTTGATGAAATATAATCTAAATAACCCCGAGGTTTTGATGAACACTCCAGCATTTTTTTACGAATAGCAGATCTAAAATTTTGATTAGTAGCGAGACCCTCGATAACATCTTGTATCCTTTCCATTTCTTCATTGTGAAGAGTTTCACTTATATTTCTTTCATCTAATATTTCGGTTACAGCGCTATCAAAGTATTCGTCATATATACCCTTAATGATTACATCCATCCATCTAAAAGAACTAACTGTAATATAATGATTTACTTTCTCAATCTTAATATCATTATCATTATCTAAATTAGATCCAGGTATTCTCGCTGTTAATAATAATAAGTTTTTCAAATCTAAAATATATTTATTCTTACTTGTTTCTATTAAACCCGGTTTCAATGATAAATTATCCTCAATATCTGAACTTTGTTTAGAATGTAATGCTGTTATAATTTTATCAATATCTGAAAATTCACCACCGTAAGTATCATCTAATTCAGTTTTACTTTTTTTTTCATTCATAGAAGCATCTTTAATAATATGCTGAAGAGTCCTAGATTTTAAATATTCAGGTCTGCTTAGTAGTATTTGAAAAAATTCATACGTGCTTATACATTGTAGATAATAATTTATAAAATCCGATGTTTCTGTTACAATTACTTTCGGAGCATATTCAATATAATCTTTATTTAATAGTCTTAAAATATGTGTCTTATCTTTTATCTTATTTATTAATCTAAAACCTTTATATGCCGCGGCCGCCACAGATGTAGCAATTAAACCGACACCTATGGCGGGCAATAAAGCAGCACCCCCCTTCTGAATACTTTTTTTTCTTGGCCTACGCTTAGATTTATCTCTTGGCGGCGCTTGCTTAGATTTATCTCTTGTTCTTTTATTTGTTTTATTGCGCTTATTATTTCTTATACTCCTTTTCACTTTTGCTTTATCTTTTTTCATAACTATATTATTATAACTAAATTATTTTTATATTTTTTTATAAATCAATCTTGTTTTAAATTTCATCTTTATATAATGCTCCATCTATGCTATCTTCTATAATGTCGTTTATAATGATCCCGGCTGTTCCTTCTATACTATCTTCTACTGATTCATCTACTTTATCTGCTTTATCTGATTCATCTGCTTTATCTGCTTTATCGGCTTTATCTGCTTTATCGGCTTTATCTGAATCTAAGTCTTTTGTTTCACAAGAACATGTTTCACATGTTTCACGAGCATCTGTATCTAAGTCTTTTGTTTCACGAGCACCAGTTTCTATATCCACTTCAACACTTTTAATAATATCATTTATTATTTCTATCGGGGGTTTATCTATATCTGATACGATATCAAATGATTTTTTAAATTGCGAGACTGTATTCAGGGATTTTAATTCTTCATTTATATCGTTTTTTTTAAATTGCGAGACCGTATTCAGTGATTTTAATTCTTCATTTGCATCATTTGCATCATATACATCGTTTTCTTTTTTTTCGGATATCACTTTTATATTGCGCTTAAATTCGGTATCTACATTATGATTCCATTTGTTTCTTTTTAGATTTAATAATTTATCGCCGGCGTTAGCAACTATCAGTGCCTTTTTTTCGGATTCGTCGGGTTCAAATATTTTACATTTATGAAGACCATTGCATACATGAGGATGATTGAAATCCGCCTCAATTTTTTTAAATTCGGATTTGTATCTTTTAATTATATTATCATCAATGCTCGGACTTTGTTCTATGAGTCTATCATATTCCGCACGACATACATTTAAAAAATCTAAGGCTGGTTTTCTCATCTTAGGTTCGAGCGTTAATTCTACGGCTATATCTCTGCTCAGTTTAGACCATGAAACTTCAGAAACACGATGTGATTCCATTAACTCGGCATATCTTAAAAAGTTCTGAAGAGTGGATAAGATACCCGCAAAAATATTAACACCACCGACACACGCCATCGCTAATTGTTTATTTTCTTCGGGAACAAACGAATCCATAGCAAAATTAGCAGTACCAGTTAAAGTAGATAATATAATAACTGGTATTGTATAAGTATAATTCCGACAGCGGTATAATTTTTCAGACCGACTATGAAGCCATCGGTAACCCGAGGCTCTCTCGGACCAACCCGCCAATAGTTCTTCTTGTTCTTTCGTCCATTTCTGAATATCTCGTTTATTATCGTTTTTTTTCAGAGTGGTTAAATCAACTGCCATATTTATAATTTAAAAAATATAATTTATTTAATTTATTTATCATTTCATTAATCTTTTTATCTTACCCATTAATTGACCATTATGCTTTGCCTTCCCCGATTCAATCTCATTTATGTCTTTTACAGGGATATTTAATTTAGTAGATAAATCCTTCTGAGTAAGACCTTGACTTAATCTGTATTTCTGTAATATTTTTCCAAAAGATAAATCCATTTTTTTATGAGACAATTTACCGTCCTCAATATTCTCTTCTAACTTTGTCTCTTTAGATTTAACATATTCTTTTTTCTTAGTTCCATCTTCATTCTTGGCGTTTGATTTATTATTGAGTATAAATGAATCCCAATCTTGATGTTCCATATTATTTAATTAATCATAATATTATTTTAAATATTTATTCGGTTATTTATTCGGTTATTTATTCGGTTATTTATTCGGTTATTTATTCGGTATCCGATTTACGATTCACATATGTTTGATCTAACAGTGGGTTTTCTAAACCTAATTGCCCATCTTTATTCGGTTGTTTGACGTCATAAATATACCTTGAACAGAACTCTTTATTGTCTTTATCATCTCCATCACACCCCCCAATACAATTTACCTCTCTTTTTTTATTACCTTCATAAATAACTTGATATTTACACGAATATTTATCAGAAGATATATTTATATCACTCGTTAATCTCGCATTAGAGAGGACTTCATTGCCACCGGCGTCATCATATATGGTATCTAAACTACGATATCCCTTAAATTTCTTCTGACCACCGATGCTATTCACAAGCATGTATATTAAATAACCGATTATGATTGAACCGAACACTACAGCACTGATGATAGAACCATATTTTAATATCATATCATTTGTTAATGAGTTTCCTGAGTTTCCTGAGTTTCCTGAGTTTCCTGAGTTTCCTGAGTTTCCTGAGTTTCCTTGGACCATTTATATAGTTATTAATATATAATTTGTTTACTAAATTTGATTTAAAAGATTACTATTAATAATTATTTATATACAATGGATCCTTCATCGTTTACTAAAACTTCATTTTGTAACTCCGAGATTGACAATATAACTGCCAATGAATCTAAACAATTCATTTTAAATTCGTTAAGTCTTTTATGCTCCAACATTAAATATAATTCTCGTTATGCGAAAGTATTTAATGAACAATTCTCTAAAAATTTAAATAATCCTCATGTGTTCTTTCTAAAGAGTAGTGGTGCCCCGTATTTGCTCTTTCTAACTCAAATTAACGGTGTGAACTATAACTTTTTCATTGATAAGAAAATTAAAGAGGGATATGATTTTCCTAAAATATTTATCTTACCCTACGAATTCTCACCTGAATTATATAAATCATCGTTATTTGAGTGCGAATTAATCCGAACAAAAAATAAAAAATGGCGTATCGGTCTCAATGATATTTATTATCATTCGGGAAAAAATCTCAAAAAAACAAGTATTATTGACAGGGTAAATATTATGCATGATATTTTGGCAAAAGATTATGTAGAGAATGTATTCACTAAAACCTGTCTATTATTTGTAAAGAAATATTTTGATTATAAAGATTTGAATTTTGCTCTGAATACTTTTGCCCCAAATTTAGATTATGATACTCGTGGTTTATATTTTGTACCCTTGAGAGTTGATTATTCAAATATCTTATATCTCTTTCCCAAAGAGGACAACCCTGTAATGATGGAGAAAAATGTTAAGAATACCAAGAATACAAAGAATACCAAGAATACAAAGAATACCAAGACCTTTAGAATCATGAAAACAATGAAACCCGATGTCTATGATCTTTATTTGATGAAAGAAGATAGTTTAAGTAAGATAGGTATCGCCTTATGCCAAACAACATTACTAAGTCATAGTCTCTTATCGTGGTTTCGTGATAAAGATTATGATAGTGAGATCCTAGTAGAGTGTAAATATAATGAATACTTTAAAAAATGGGAACCAATCTCTTTATCAGATGATCCGATTAGCGAATTATAAATATATATTTATATAAATGAGTACCAATATACCTAAGAAATACACTGAAAAATTATCTAAACAGGATAAGAAGAAACAAAAGAAGAACTTAATAAAATCAAGGAAGATGTATAAAAAAGGTATCTATATTGACCGACCTAAATTAAAATCATATCCTAAGAAACGTAGCTCTCACATCGTTAAATTTGAGAAAAAATACAATCATAAGATAACTGATAAAGATTATATAGATAAACATATATTATCTACAAAAGGACAAAATCAAATATTAAAAAAGGGTAGAGGGGCTTATTATAGTAGCGGCTCAAGACCGAATCAAAGTAGTAATAGTTGGGCGTATGCTCGTTTAGCATCTGTAATTACAGGTGGGAAAGCGAGAAAGGTAGATAATAAGATATGGCTAAGTGAGAAACGCTAAATAAGTGAGAAACGCTAAATAAGTGAGAAACGCTAACGCTAAATTTATTTTCTCTTAGACTTATTAGTCTTCTTAGACTTATTTCTCTTAGTCTTCTTAGTCTTCTTCCTCGTTGGTAGAATTCTATTGACATCGGCGAATTTATAATATTCTTGTCTCTCAACCGGATATCCCATCATTTTCCTTATGCTCCTTATTAATTCCAGATAATAATTAGAATTAATATTATGATTGACTTGGAAATCTACATTCTTTTTATCGTATAAGGATAAATTTATTACATCTAAATGTAATCTCATAAAATAAGATCGGTTATCTCCAACATTATATGAGATATTCACGAATTTCTTGTTATCTAAATACATACTCGTTGGGAAAAAAATAAGTTCCTGTTTTGATTCATAGTTTGGTAACTGAAAGAAGGGCGATATTTCGGTTATTTCTTTTTTATTCATATCCAGAGTATAGAAAAACCCCGTATATAATTTATAAAACTCTTTAAAATAATCTTTATCGGATTCCTTATACTTTGATTTATCGATTGACGGTATTAAATATTTATTTATATCTGTAGAATCTTTATAATCCAATACACCGTGTCCCAACCCTAAGAATTTATTTTTCCCTACATCTATTAAATTCGTAGAATTACGGATATGAAAATGTAAATCGGGGTAACTTTCCCCGAACTTCTTTAAAATTTTATCATTTACATTTATTTTTAATTTACATTTAAAATCGTCGTCTAATTCAAATACTTTTAGAGGATTGATATCATATAGCATGTGAAGTTTTTTCTTATAGATAAATGATCCCCAGTTCTTCTCAAAATCGCTTGATAATGGTTCACATAATTCCATTTTATCGGTGTAACTCAAAGTACCTAAATCTACCTTTGATATAAACATGTGTCGTTTTTTATCCTTATTTAATTCATTGATCATGATAAAAATATCACCTTTATGATAAAATAAACGCGGATCTTCCGGACCTTCTAACATTGTTTCACCATGAGGAATTAGTTTGCCCTTTAATTCCTTAAACTTGAGACTCTGATTTTGAATTACATTGGGGTCAATATCTAAAATATTCTGCTTTAATTTTTTTAATTTATTCGTGAATAAAGATAAAATGATAAAATTTATACCATCCCAACTGCGAACATTCCCATAAAATCCTCTGCTAGCAATCAATAAATTATTTGATTTGTTTATTTCAATAATACTACTATTAAAAATAGTAACATCTTTATTGTTTAAAAATTTATCACCCTTCTTTATTTCATCGCTTAGATTAATACATATCAATCTAAGTTTTTCTTGAGACAGTTTATTACTCATATATATATAATGATATATATAAATTAATAAATAATTATTCATCGTCCGACAGTATTAAATAACTATTCTGCATTTTATCAACGATAGCTTGGTCAATTTCAAAGGGCGTCTGCTTCTTAACTTTCTTAGGTATATTTGGTTTATTAACCTTATCCTTTTTTAGTTTAATACGTTTTGTTTTCTTATCTTCTTTCTTATCAATTAATTCTTGGATACCTACGTTACGATAATGTAAAACATCTTCCCAAAAATCAATAATTTTAGGTTGTACATCCAACCACCATTCCCTATCTCGGCCAACGAGTGTACATTCGTATCTTTCTATCTTCCACCAATGTAATTTCACTGTGTCATATTTAAAATCACCTTCTTTATAATTATCGATAATCTTTTCAGACCATTCCTTTAATGAATCATAACTACTATTAAATTCACAATATTCATATTGTATCGTGGGATTTTCTTCTAATCTCCTTTTAATAAACGCAATTAATAATCCTTTTACCAACCCATTTGACGAATACCCTTCTTTAACTTTTTCGTCCACTAAATAAACATCATCATTATAATCTTGTTCGGTATAATATTCTATAAACTTGACCTGTAAGAAATCGCATTCTTCTAAATCACAACTTTCTAATTGACCTTGCATCTGCATCCAATAATGACGAGGGACTTCGTTTGTAAAAACCCTTCTCGGGGGACACTTTATCTCCAACATTCGTCCAATATATTCTGATGGAGAATCTACATCGCAAATACCATCGGGAGAAGCACCGAATATCTTAAATGTCGGATGAGGAACTAAACCAAATTCTAATATAGTTAGTTGATTCATTTTTTCATAAAAGGATGTCGCTACAGGCTCATACATTACGCCCCATTCTACAATTTCAAAAGGAACCGAACCTCTCGGGCCACCACATTTCTGCATTATTAATTCGTCACGAGGACAGAAATGACCTTCACCGATAGCATCTGCTAAAGATGATGCCGTTAAGATACCTTCCCTAATCTTATACCATTCTTCTGACCTCTGTTCAGGTAATTTTAATAGTTTTAATTTTTCTAATTTTTCTACGATACCAATACTATTCTTAATTCTATTTTCATAATCTAAGACTTTCTTGTGAATAGTATTCACAACGTAACTCTGAAAATATAACTTACGACTCACCGATAAATCATCTTCTTTATCTAGCAATCCATATTTCTCTACTATCTCTACATAAATACTTTCTGAAAGAGATGATGTATCTTTACCACACCTTACATTATCATAAATTACCTTATCATATTCATCAATGATATTATTAAGATCATCCTTAGTTATGATGTCCATACCGTCTATACTACCTATAGTATTCATGTTTAAATATTTTTAAATGATAACACATAAATATAATATCAAATTTTTAAAATTTTGATTTAAAATTTGATTTAATAGGTGCTAAATCAAACCATCAAACTACATCTTAATACATCTTAATACATCTTAATACATCTTAATACATCTTAATACATCTTAATACATCTTAATACATCTTAATACATCTTAATAATGCAGTGTTATCATTGTCGAAAAGCGATTACTGAGAAGCCATGGAATCATCTAACAAATATCCTTGATAAAGATACTATTGGGGATAAAGATACTATTGGGGATAAATATATCTGTAGCTACGTGTGCTATAAAAGATTAAGTGAAAATAAAAAATTACCCAAAGATCTATGGCCCCATATTGTAAATAAGGAAGACTATGAAGGTCTTATTAATCCTGTATTAACGAGGGCGAAAGATTTTCAATATTTAACACACGATGAAATTTCAGAGATGAATGATAGCGAAAAAGACAATTATTTTAAACAAAAGAGTGAACAAATTGAATATGATTCTAAACTAACCGAATTTAGGGACGAATTAGAACGAGAAGATCGGCGAACCTCTGAATTAGAAAATACAGGGTCGTGTTCCGACGATGACGATTATTAAGTTTATTTAAAAATAATATCTTAAATATATCTAATAAATGTTATCAATTGTTGATAATGATATAAGTATTTGTAAGGATGACGACTGTTATTTACTTTTTTATTTTACCGCGCAATGGTGCGGACCGTGTCAAAGAATAAAACCCCTCTTACAAAATATATCTGATGGCGCAGATCCATTAAAATTAAAAGTTTTCATGATAGATATAGATGATAATGATGAATTAGCAAGGAAATTTAAGATAAAAAATGTCCCTTCTTTTTATCTTTATAAAAATAAAGAAATAATTGGCGAGACAAGTGGTGCCGATATTAAAAAAATTCATGAATTATTAAAAAAGATGGAATAAGATAATTATCAGTCTACCACCAATTCGGCTTTTTTTAATTGTTTTAATGAATTATTACTCGATTTGAATAAAGGTGATAACTTTCTCCCTAAACCTGATATTTTTTTACTTCCATCTGATATTTTTTTTCTAATTCCATCTGATGTTTTTTTTTTTAAATCATAATGATCCGAATTGTTCTTCACGATATTAAATATAAAATAACCAATATCCCTGTCGCGTGCTTCTTTAATAAGTGGGTCTTCAAGTGTTAATTTTATTGCTGTTTTTAGTTTTTGTCTGTCATTACTGCTTCTTAATTTTGTTAATGAAACCAAACTTGGTGCCAAGCCTTCCTTATTTAAATTATTCAAGAAAATTGGAACAATCACTTTTTTATACCGTATTATTTTTTCTTTATAATAAGAAATGACCCATTTAATCACCGTCTTTGAATTTTTCAATTCAGATAATCCACATCGTTCAACCTGTCTCCCTTTTGAATCCGTTAATCTATGTTTTCTAGCGATATCAGCACACTTATCTTCTAAATAATCCTTGACCTCGTCAATTAAGAATGGAATAACAATTGTAAATATTAATTGAGGGACGACGACCCCCCCATCTTGTTTCCTTGTATTACGTCTTCTTCTTCTAGTGACTTGACCTCTTTTTTTTGTATAGTTAGGTTTTTTATGATAAGAGAGATGGTGTCGCTGCTTTCGTGTCTTCTTATTATTATTTCGTGTCTTCTTATTCTTATTATTTTGCGTTCTTCGGACCATATTTATAATATTAAAAATATAAATATTTAATGCGTTTTCATTTAAACAATTCTTTCTATGATCATTCTAAAAGATGACAGATTTAAATTTAAATTTTGATACGGGTATTAAAAGTGTAACTATGGGTAATTCTAGTGGTGATAATATCGCTATCACATCTGATAATCAGAGTCATAATTCGGTTCATCAGAATACAGTTGAACCGAATCCACAACAGAGTTCCCCAAACTTAACGGTATCTGATCCCGCCGGTATTGAGTTTTTAGCGAAGGGCGCTCATTCGCCTCAAGTAACAAGCGACAATTCGCCGAAATCTGTTACCGAGGAATTTAACTTTTTTAAACCTTCGGAACCTGAACCAAGTGAAAATAAAACTTATGATGTGGCAACTGATGATATGATATCAAATCCGAAGCAAGTGGATAATAGCGAATTCAAACCTATTCATAGATTAACTCCCCAAGATATTAAAAATGAAAAGATAGATATTCTCTATAAATTTAAGAAACTTGAATCTCAGGGTATCAGAACCACGATGAATTATAATATGAATTCTCATCTTGAAGACATGAGAAATGAATATATTAAATTAAAAAAACAGAGAGAAATAGATAACGCAGTTAAATTTCAGAGAAAAATGTTAATGGCATGCGTAACAGGTCTGGAGTTTATGAATGGACGATTTGATCCATTCTCAGTAAAATTAGACGGATGGGGTGAATCCGTAAATGAAAACTTAAACGACTATGATGAGATTTTTGAAGAACTCAATGATAAATATGGTGGTGGCGGTGAGATGGCCCCCGAAATAAGATTATTATTTACTTTGGCCGGATCGGCATTTATGTTTCACTTAAGTAATACTATGTTTAAATCGAGTATTCCGGGTATGGACGATGTTCTACAACAGAATCCAGAATTAATGAAACAATTCGCCGAGGCGGCTGTAGGCAGTATGAATAAAGGACAGGGACAACAGCAGCAACAGCAGCAGCAACAGCAGCAGCAGCAGCAGCAGCAGCAGCCTCAACCACCTAATCCATTGGCGGCCATGATGGGCTTAGGTGGTGGTGGTGGTGGTGGTGGTGGCGGTGGTGGTGGTGGTATGGGAGGGATG
>Ga0209402_10004703_pt1 | contig 12352 bp, 12 predicted proteins | sample ArcticOcean_MG_C_3_FD_187437 | JGI IMG/M metagenome (GOLD analysis project Ga0209402, IMG submission 187437) | Marine microbial communities from western Arctic Ocean - ArcticOcean_MG_CB8_126 (SPAdes) (version 2) | ecosystem: Environmental > Aquatic > Marine > Oceanic | place: Arctic Ocean... | reverse complement strand
ATCCCTCTTCTACTTCTAAATTATAATCATCTAAATCCAATCTGGAAGTTTGCAAGTAAAATTTATAAGCATCATCTATTAATCCAATACGACAAGCTAAAACACTATGTACTGATGGTGAAAGGGAAGATTCATGAACTGTGAATGGTTCATAATATTTATAATGTTTCTCAAGCTCCTCCAGAGTGAAATCATCTGAAAAGAAATAAAAACCTTGCAAAACATCTGCTTGTTTTATATATACAGATCTTAATATTCTGTCCCATGACCAGTTTTGATTAATTGGTCTTACTGATTTATCTAATCTTTTTGCAGGGATTAGTTCTTTATCTAAAAACCCATCTTGTTGAAGAAATATTTTTTTGTCATCATCATATGGTAAATAAGTTTTTTGAATTATGTCTTCCCACAAGTTTAATTCAACTTTATTCCAATTAATTTTTTTGGAAATTTTTAAAAAATCAATAGGATATAATTTCTCTAATTTTTTTATCTGATTTTTAGTGTAAACTAAACACCATCTAGCTATATAATTAGTATACCAATTATTATTAACATTATTCTCATATTCATTTGGACCTGTAACACCTAAAATTACATATTTTTTTTTATCATTCGAAAAGGTAAATCTTTGAGACCAAAACCGAGAGATAGCAATCAAAACTTCTATCCCCATTTCTTTTACATAAGTGAAATCTTTTGTAAAACGCTCATAATTATAAATAGCGTAAGCAATAGCTCCATTTCTATGAATTTCTTCAAAGGTTATTTCCCACTCGTTATGACATTCTTCTCCATTCATTGTAACCATAGGATATAAAGCTGCTCCTTTACCAAAACCTAATTTTTCGGCGTTTTCAATTGCTTTATCCAATTGGAGAAAACGGTACTTAAGTAAATTTTTAGGGATAGATTGATCCTTAGTGAACATATAAAAAGGGAGACAATAAGCTTCTGTATCCCAATATGTTGAACCTCCATATTTTTCTCCAGTGAATCCTTTAGGGCCAATATTTAATTCAGGATCTTTCCCCGAATATGTTTGATTAAGATGAAAAATGTTAAATCTAATAGCTTGCTGTGATTTTAAGTCACCTTTTATTTTTATATCTGACATTTCCCATATTCTTTTCCAACTCTCTGTTTGAACTTTTAATAATTCATTGAAGTCAATATGTTTAAACTTTTCAATTAATTTTTCAGCTTCAATAAATAGATTTTTTTTATAATTTCTTTTTCCATTTATATATCCACCAAGTTTTATAAGTTTTACTGTCTTTCCTTTATGAATATTAATTTTGAATATTTGAGATAATTTATTTTTAAATTTATTTTTTGATAATGGAGAATTAATTATATTATTTTGAAAAATTAATTTGCTAGACATATAAGTACAAACCTCAAATTTAGTTTTATTCGTTTTAGAAATAATTGCAGCAAACGAATCAATGTTTTTTAAACTTTTATTTTTCCAAAATGCATCATCCCAATTTGAATCTTGATTAACTATTCCAGCATCTATATAGGGCTCAAATAATATTTCACAATCTCTATTCAAGGCTGTAATTTTATATTGAATAGCCCCCAAAGAATTCTCTTTTAGAGATATAAACCTTATAATTTCTGCTGATATTTCAATTCCATTATTAAGAGTAATTTGAAATTTTCGAGTATAAATTCCATTCTTCATATTCAACTCTCTTTGAAAACGCTTAACCTTTCCTCTATTTAAATCTAGAATTTCTCCATCAATTTGTATATGAATGCCTATCCAATTAGGAGCATTTAAAACTTTAGCAAAATATTCAGGATATCCATTTTTCCACCAACCTACTTTAGTTTTATCAGGATAGTATATACCACCAATGTAACTTCCTTGAAAAGTTTCTCCAGAATAATCTTCTTCAAAATTAGCACGCTGACCCATATAGCCATTGCCTATACTAAAAATACTTTCTGAAGACATTATTTTATTTTTATCAAAAGTGTTTTCAATAATTTTCCAAGGATCAATATCTAAATAACTTGTGCTCATTTTTTAAAATATTTTATAAGATCTTCAGGTTTGATTGCTAAAAACCCATCTATATTAAATAAAGTTTTTTTGAGTTTCTGTTTTGAATCACATATTCCGATAGCATTCATTTTAGCAGATTTAGCAGCCTCAACTCCAGCAATAGAGTCTTCAAAAACAATACAATTAGAACAAGAAACACCAAGTGCTTCAGCTCCCTTTATAAAAACTTCAGGATGAGGCTTAGATTGAATTAAATCATTACCATCAATTATTGTATCAAAATAATTGGTCAGTGAAAGTTTTGTTAAAACTATTTTTGAATTTTTACTTGCTGATCCTAATGCAATTTTAATCCCATTGTTTTTTAAATATTTGAAAGTTTCATTAACACCAGGAAGAGAATCATCCGGTTTTAAATTTTTAATTAGATCAAGGTAAAAATTATTTTTAACAACTAAGAGTTTGTTGAATTCATCATTTGAAACATTATTTCTAGCCCATTTTAATATCAGAATTAAAGAATCTGTTCTACTAATTCCCTTAAGTTTTTCATTTTGATTTTCAGTCAATTTATAATCAAATCTTTCAGCAACTTTTCTCCATGCTAAATAGTGAAATTTTGCTGTGTCTACAATAACTCCATCAAGATCAAAAATTGCACTTTTCATATTATATCTGAACTTTAAACTAAATTATATTAAACTTTTAAACTATTAAAATGAATAGTTTTGAAAAGTTTCGAAACCGAAAATGATTTCGTTTTAACTATTCTTCTGGAGCTAATTGAACTTCAAGTCCATCTAAATCATTAGAAAGAACTATCTGACAACCTAAACGACTGTTTTTGTTCACATTAAAGGCCTCCGATAACATAGCACGTTCATTATCAGTTTTTTCTGATAACACATGAGAAGAAATTATATAACATTGACATGAAGCACACAAAGCCATTCCGCCACAAGTCCCCTCTACAGGCAAGTTATAAGCTTTAAATGCTTCCATGAGATTAAGACTCATGTCAGTTGGAATATTCAAAACATGATATATTCCATCTCTATCTAAAACTTTTATAGAAATTTCTTCTTCCAAAAATTGATAATTAAAATTCTAAACTAACAACCTTTTCAATTTGAGGAACATGTTTTTTTATAGTCATTTCAACTCCTTGTTTAAGAGTCATTTGATTTACACTACAAGAAACGCATGCGCCATGAAGTTGAACATTAACAACTCTATTTTCTTCAATTGACACTAAAGTTATGTCTCCGCCATCAAAAGCTAAAAATGGCCGAATTTCATCTAGAGCTAATAGTACTTTTTCCTTGATATCGATACTTTTCATAATAATTAATTAACTGCACTACATCCAGTCATAGTAGTTATTTTAACTGCTTTTGTTGGAGGTATATTTTTATTTCTCTTTATAACCTGATATGCCATTTCTTGAGTTACTGAAATAAAATAATCAGCAACTAAACTATCTTCTTGAAGAGCAGCTGGCCTTCCATAATCAGCTGCTTCTCTAACAGTTTGCATCAGTGGCAAAGAACCTAAAAATGGGATTTTTTTAGATTCTGATAAGGCTTTAGCTCCATCTTTTCCGAAGATATAATACTTAGAATCTGGTAATTCATCTGGAGTAAAATAAGCCATATTTTCAATGATCCCTAGAACAGGGATTTGAATTGCCTCTTGTTGAAACATTGCTATTCCTTTTCTAGCATCAGCTAGGGCAATCTGCTGAGGTGTACTAACTATAACAGCCCCTGTAATAGGTAATGATTGAACAATACTTAGATGGATGTCACCTGTTCCTGGAGGAAGATCGATTAATAAAAAATCTAACTCTCCCCAAGCCGAATCAAAAATAAGTTGATTAAGTGCTTTTGAAGCCATAGGGCCTCTCCATATAACCGCTTGATCAGGTTTAGTAAAAAACCCTATGGATAAAACTTTTACACCATAACTTTCAAGGGGTTCCATCTTAGATTTTCCATCAATTTCTTTAGCAAGTGGTCGTTCTCCTTCTAAATCAAACATGAGCGGCATAGAAGGTCCATAAATATCAGCATCCAAAACTCCTACTTTCAACCCCATCTTTGCTAAAGTTACAGCGATATTGGCAGTGACTGTTGATTTACCTACTCCCCCTTTACCAGATGCAATTGCAATTATAGAATCAATTCCAGGTATTGACTGACCTCTAATAGGCTGAGAAATAGATGACTTTGAAGAATCAACTGAAATATTAGTTTTAATTTTTGCCTTAACATGAATTTTTGAATGAATAGCTTTAAGTATTTCTACCTCTATTTTTTTTCGAGCCTGAAGACTAGGGTTATTTATTTTTAAATCTATATCAATTTGATCACCAAAAATATGGATATTTGTTACTCCACCACTAGTAAATAAATCCTTTCCACTTCCAGGAGTAGTTATAGTTTTAAGAACATTTATAATGGATTCTTTGGTTATTTTCATCACTTATTATTAAAGCAAATATACTTCAAATACAAGCAAAGAGTATGTTTTATATTTAATTTTTAAATGGCGGTAAACTCAAAGAAGGATTCCAAAATAAAGAGGAGAAATTTACAATTTGATTTTTATTAATTTTAACTCCCTCAGATTCTAATAATTGTTGCATTAAATTAGTTCCTTCGAAATGGTGTTTTCCAGTTAATAGGCCTATTTTATTTACAACTCTGTGTGCCGGAATGTCTTGAGTTTTATGGCTAGCATTTATTGCCCACCCTACCATTCTTGAAGATTGAGGAGCGCCTATATATTTTGCTATTGAGCCATAACTTGTCACTCTTCCAAAAGGAATTTTTCTAACAATTTCATATACATTTTCAAAAAAACTCCCTTCAGCCTTTATCATTCCAAAAATATTGTAAGTATGTAATAGGTTTGTTTTGTTTTAAGAATATTTTTTCATAAAAGGTTTGAATATAGGTTACCTCTTCAGGAACATTCATGCTATGATAAATATCATGATTAGCATAGTTTATCTGACATGGCATGTTTTTTAGTAGTCCGAGCAAATAACCATGTAAAAACTCACTGTCAGTTTTTAGGTGGACTAAACCATGCTTGATTAAAATAGATTTGTATTTGATTAAAAAATCAGAATTTATGATTCGATGTTTAGTTCTTTTATATTTAATCTGAGGATCAGGAAATGTAATCCATATTTCAGATATTTCATCACTTGCAAAAATATTTGTGATTAATTCAATTTGAGATCGAATAAACACAATGTTTAAAATTTTTTCTTCAATTGCTGTTTTAGCACCTTTCCAAAACCTAGCTCCTTTAATATCTATTCCAATAAAATTTTTATTAGGATATTTTTTTGCTAGATAAATTAAATATTCTCCTTTACCACATCCTAATTCAAGAACTATTTGATTATCATTTTTAAAATAATTCCTTCTCCACCTTCCTTTAAGATCAAAAGAGTTAGTAACTAAAGTATTACGAATAGGTTGAATTACATTTGGAAAGCATTCATTTTCTTTGAATCGCTTTAATTTGTTTTTACTTCCCACAAAAAAATAATTATCCAGCTAAGATCTTATTTTTTTAATAATTAAACAACTTGTGAAGTTATGCTTTTTGGAGTGTAAAAGAAAACTCTGAGCCTATACCTTCTTTACTTTCCACATATATTTTTTCTTGATGAGCTTCAATTACATGCTTAACTAAAGCTAACCCCAGTCCAGAACCTCCTTTTTCTCTATTTCCTGACTTGTCAACACGATAAAATCTTTCAAATAACCTGGGTAAGTGATCTTTATTTATACCCAAACCATTATCAGTTATTCGAATAATTAATTTATCGACATTTAGGTTTTGAATACTAACTTCAGTTGTTCCATTTTCAACACCATATTTAATAGAATTCATTATCAAATTTGTAATGACTTGTTGAATCCTTTCTTCATCAGCAAGAACATTAATTGATTCTGTATATTCTTGATCAAAAACTAATGAAATATTCATTTTATTAGATTGAATTTCTAATAATTCGAAAACATTAATTATAATCTTTAATAAATCAAAAGAATTTAATTCAATGTTTTTTATTCCTGATTCAAATTGAGTTATTAAATCAAGGTCTTTTACTAAATATATTAACCTGTCTAGAGCTTTTGAAGATCTTTTTAAATACTTTATTAAAATATCAGGATCATTATAACCTCTCTCAATAAGAGTTAAAATATAACTCTGAATTGTAAACAAAGGTGTCTTTAATTCATGAGATATATTTCCAATAAAATCTTTTCGATAATTGTCTTGATTTTTTAATAATTCTATTTCTAACTTTTTTTCACTAGCATATTTCTTTAGGGTTTTAGATAATGATTCTAAATTACTTGCATTATTTTTATCATCTGAATTATACCCTTTAGAATAAAAATCATCTAATAATTTTTTGACACTTTTATTTAAAAAATATCTCAAACTAATATTTATAAATAAAAAAATGCATAAGAAAAAGATAACACCAGACGTTATTGAAAAAATGAAGTTTGATAATAAAAAAATGATAATAAATATTATACAAACACCAAACGAAATCAATAATGATACTATAAAATTTTGATTTTTTTTCACTAACTACATATCTTATTTGCTAATAAATTTATACCCAACACCCTTTATTGTTTTAAAATAATCATCTCCAAGTTTTTCTCTCAACTTTCGTATATGAACATCAATCGTCCTATCCCCTACTACCACATCTGATCCCCATACTTTTTCCATTATTTTTTCTCGTTTAATAACTTTTTCAGCTTTAGATACCAAAAGGTATAATAATTCAAATTCTTTCTTGGGAAGTGAAAAAAGCTTACCATTATGAGTAACGCTATACTTTTCTCTATCTATTAAAAGATTTCCTATTTCTATAGCTTTATCATTTAAATCAGTATTATTTAGTCTACGCAATAAAGATTTCACCTTAGACATTAAGACCTTTGGCTTAATAGGCTTTGTTACATAATCGTCAGCACCAGCATCAAAAGCTGCAACATGAGAGTAATCTTCTCCCCTTGCAGTTAGGAACATTATAATTGTATTATTAAATTTTGGATTCTTTCTTAATATTTCACATGCTTCAATTCCGTCCATGATTGGCATCATCACATCCATTATAATTAACTGAGGTATCTGCTCATCAGCTTGGATAATCGCCTTAGAACCATCAGTAGCTTTAAATATTTGATACCCTTCGTTAGAAAGATTATATGACAATATTTCTAATACATCAGGCTCGTCATCAACTAACAATATTTTAATTTTACTATTGCCCATGAATATATATATTTACGAATCTAAACATTATATTATTTAGGTATATTAAATTAATAAAAAGATAACATTACCAAGTATTAAAATTTTTCTAGTTTTTACTTTAGAAGTGAATGTATTTTTAAATATTTAATTTAGCTCTAATGGTGATGAAATTAAATAATTCTTTTTATAACATAGAATCAGAGAAGAAATTTGAAAGGGCTTGTTTTGAGCTTTTATTCAAACATTATAATTCAAACTCTGTATATAGAAGCTATTGTGATTTAATTAATAAGCCTCCAAGTTCGATTAGTTCGATTAGGGAAATACCTTTTCTTCCAATTTCATTTTTTAAAACTCATAAGGTCAAAACATTTTTTGAAAAATCAAAAATAATTTTTAAATCAAGTAGAACAACAAATAAAACCCCATCTCAACATTTTTTAAAAAACACTATTAATTATGAGAAAAGTTTTTCTAAATCATTTGAATTGTTTTATGGAAAACCTAGTAATTGGGTAATATTAGCTCTTCTTCCAGGGTATTATAAAAGAAATAACTCTTCACTAATCTATATGGTGTCTGACCTAATAAAACAAAGTGACTCTAGTGCAAGTGGATTTTATTTAAATGAGTTCGAGAATCTATATAAGGTACTTTTAGATCTTGAAACAAAAAAACAAAAAACAATTCTCATAGGTGTTTCTTTTGCTCTTTTAAATTTTATTGAAAAAAATAAAATAAAATTAAAGCATACAATAATCATAGAAACAGGAGGAATGAAAGGAAAGAGAAAAGAATTAATTAGAAATGAACTTCATGAAAAACTATGTGATGGTTTTGGCGTTAAATCAATTCATTCTGAATATGGAATGACTGAATTACTATCCCAAGCTTATTCGACCAAAGATGGTTTGTTTGAGTGTCCGCCATGGATGAAAGTTTTATCAAGAGAAATAGATGATCCATTTACAATATGTAAACCCGAACAAACCGGCGGACTAAATATAATAGATTTAGCAAATTCAGATAGTTGCCCTTTTATAGCTACGGAAGATATAGGAAGAGTATATTCTGATGGAAAATTTGAGGTTTTAGGAAGGTTTGATCAAGCTGAAATAAGAGGATGTAATTTAATGGCGTTTAATTAAATTCTAATATAAAATAGTTTTTTTTTCCTCTTTGCAACAAAATAAATTGACCTCCAATTAAATCAGTTATAGTTAAGTTGTAGCCTTCCGATACTTTTGTTTTATTTACTGAAATTGCATTTTCTTTTAATAATCTTCTAGCTTCATTATTAGATTTAAGAAAACCCGATTCATTTGATAAAGCAGAAATAATTGATACCCCTTCATCAAGAATTTTATTTGAAAATCTTGCTTGTGGGACTCCTTCAAATATCTCCAGAAAAGTATTAGAGTCAATTTTCATCAAAGAATTTGAAGTGTCTTTTCCAAATAAGATGGTAGAGGCCATTTTTGCTTTATTTAATTCATCTTTACCATGAGCTAATTCAGTAACAAAATCAGCTAATTCAAATTGTAAAACTCTTAAATGAGGTGCTTTGTTGTGCTTATTTATGATGTTTTCAATTGAACTTAATTCTAAAAAAGTGAATATTTTAATATATGATGAAGCGTCATCATCCGAAGTGTTCAACCAATATTGATAAAATTTATATACTGAAGTTCTTTTTTTATCTAACCAAATATTTCCATCTTCCGTTTTACCAAACTTAGTTCCATCAGCTTTAGTTATTAGAGGACAAGTTATAGCATGCGATTTTCCTTTTGATTTTCGACGTATCAATTCGATTCCAGTTGTAATATTTCCCCATTGGTCACTTCCTCCCATTTGAATTTTACAATCATATTTATCGAATAAGTGAAGAAAATCATATCCTTGAATTAATTGATAAGTAAACTCAGTAAACGACATACCTGCTTTAGATTCACCAGCTAACCTCTTTTTAACCGAATCTTTTCCCATCATGTAGTTAACAGTAATATTTTTTCCAATTTCTCTTAAAAAATCAATTAAACTAAAATTTTTCATCCATTTATAATTGTCAATTAAAATAGCTGAATTTTTCTTTGATTTTTTAAAATCTAAAAATCTTTGAAACTGTGATCTAATTAAATCAATGTTATTTTCCAATGTGTCAGTATCAAGCAATTTTCTCTCATCAGATTTTCCAGAAGGATCACCAATCATTCCAGTTGCACCCCCAAGAAGTACTATAGGTCTGTGTCCAAATTTTTGAAAATGCATTAAAATCATTATCTGAACAAGACTTCCTATATGTAAAGAGTCTGCTGTTGGATCAAAACCAATATAACCTGTAGTTTTATTTGATAATAAAAACTCTTCTGTGTCAGGCGTAATATCATGTAACATACCACGCCATCTCAACTCCTCAATAAAATTTTTTGACATAATTAGATAGTTGTAGTACAAATATATATCTATAGAATGAAACAAAAAATGAATCTCAAAAATTGTATTTTTATAAAATGGTATTAATTACTGGATCAACAGGTTTTGTGGGTATGAATTTGCTTCAAAAACTATCTAAAAATAAAAATCAAGTTGTTGCACTATATCGCTCTGAAACAAAAAAGAGACTAGTCGAAGATTTTTTGAATACTACAAATTCAAAAAAAGAAAATATAATTTGGAGAAAATCTGACATTAACGATATTATTAGTCTTGAAGAAATTTTTGACGGCATCTCCCATGTTTATCATTGTGCTGGTTATATCTCCTTTTCAAAAAGTGATAAAGAAAAACTTTACAATATTAATATAAAGGGTACCGCAAATATTGTAAATCTATGTATTGATAAAAAAATATCGAAATTAGTTTACTTAAGTTCAATTTCTGCTTTAGGAGAAGAAATAGATAAAATTGAAGTTAATGAAAATACACTTTGGAATGACTCACAAGAAAAAACATTTTATTCATATTCAAAACATAATGCTGAGTTAGAAGTTTGGAGAGGGATTGAGGAAGGGCTTCAAGTCGTAATTATTAATCCAGGAATAATAATGGGAAAATGCATAAAAAGAGATACTCCAGAGTCAAAAATTGAGAAAATGCTTACTAAATCACCCTTTTGTTTTTTCACAAAAGGCAAAAGTGGTTTTGTTAATATTCATGATGTAGTGGAAGCCTCTGTTAAACTAATGGAGAGTAATATTTCAGACGAAAGATTTATTCTAGTAGCAAAAAATTATAGCTATTTAACAATAATTAAAAAATTAAAGCGAAATCTCAATTTAAGGAAAATACCTGTCTCTGTTAATAAACGAGTCTTATACATAATTTTATTCTTTGATTTTGTTTTTTCATTTATTAGATTAAAGAAAAGATATTTGAGTTTTGGGCTGATTAAATCAATTTTCAACAAAAAATTATATAATGGAAATAAGATAATTAAGTTTTTACCAAATTTTAATTACAGTGATATCTAGTTTAGATCTATTTTAAGTTTAAAGAATCTTTTTTCTTTAGTTTTTTTTCTTTAGTTTTTTTTGCTTGTTCTTTAGATAAAATATCAATACTATCAATCAATCTCTCCATGTTAGATTTAATATTTTTATGCATTTCTAAATATATTTTTGGAGATTTAGCATAGTATTTTTGATTTTCGATAAGTTGAATACAGTCAATACTGTATTTTTCATAAATATACTTATCTCCAAACCATTTTTTTTCCAAAATTACAGTTTGATAGTTTCTAGAAATTGATTTCATTAAAATCATATCCTGTATAATTGATTCCATTTTGTTTTGAGGAATAAGATCTTTTGGTTTTTCAACTAAATCAGTCTGACAGGAGTTAAAACAAAATGATACTATCAAAAATATTATTTGATTATTTTTCATCTATCAAAAGTAAGTTGTTTTCCAGCGTCAGTTTTTAAAATCTTTCCATTGTCATATACTTTTATTCCGTTAACAAATGTTTTTTCAATTTTTGCATCAAAAGTAATTCCTTCAAATGGAGACCATCCGCATTTATATAATAGTGATTCTCTAGTTACTTTAGTTTTGGAATTTAAATTTACAATAACGAAATCTGCATAGTATCCTTCCCTGATGAAACCCCTTTTATTTATTTCAAATAAAATTGCGGGATTATGACAAGCTTTTTGAACTAATCTTTCTATTGAAATTTTTCCACTCTTTACAGAAGTTAATAATGCAAGAAGTGAATGTTGTACAAGCGGTCCTCCAGATGGAGTATTTAAATAATCATTGTTTTTTTCAGCTAAAGTATGTGGCGAATGATCGGTAGCAATAACATCAATTCGATCATCGTTTAAAGCTTTCCATAATTCAATTTGATCTGATTTTGATTTAATTGCAGGGTTCCACTTAATTAAAGTTCCCTTCTCATCATAATCATTATCTGTAAACCATAAATGATGAATACACACTTCAGAAGTAATTTTTTTATCTTTCAATTCTTTCTTATTAGAAAATAGTTTAGTTTCTATTCCTGTGGATAAATGAAAAATATGTAGTCTTGCTCCAGTTTCTTTTGCTAAAGAAATAGCTTTAGATGAAGAAATGTAGCATGCCTTCTCAGAACGAATTATAGGGTGAAGTGAAATTGGAATATTTTCACCAAATTCTTTAGTAAACTTTTCTAGGTTAAATTTAATCGTTTCTTCATCTTCACAATGAACCGCAATTAATAAATTTGTAGAACAGAAAATTTTTTTTAAAATTTTTGGATCATCTACAAGCATATTTCCTGTTGATGAACCCAAAAAGATTTTTATTCCAGCAACTTGATGTTTATCTAATTTTAAAATTTCATTAATATTTTCATTTGTTCCGCCAAATAAAAATGAATAGTTTGCCGCAGAGGTTTTAGAAGCTATAGAAAATTTTTTATCTAACTCCTCTTTAGTTGTTGTTTGAGGAATAGTATTTGGCATTTCAATAAAAGATGTTATTCCACCGGCAACAGCTGCAATTGATTCACTTTTAATACTTCCTTTATGAGTTAAACCCGGTTCT
>Ga0209402_10004700_pt1 | contig 12358 bp, 10 predicted proteins | sample ArcticOcean_MG_C_3_FD_187437 | JGI IMG/M metagenome (GOLD analysis project Ga0209402, IMG submission 187437) | Marine microbial communities from western Arctic Ocean - ArcticOcean_MG_CB8_126 (SPAdes) (version 2) | ecosystem: Environmental > Aquatic > Marine > Oceanic | place: Arctic Ocean... | reverse complement strand
TCAGGACAAATTTTTGCGGTTGAAAATTTTTTATTCCCATAAGTTAAAATTTCGATTTCGTATTTATTCTTGTGTAATTCATTACTCAGTTTAATTAAATTTTTTTCTTGTCCTCCGTACTCTACGGCTGGGAAAACCATTCCAATTTTCATTTGTATTTACATATATTTAATAATTTCTTTACAATTTTACTATATATTATGTTTATAAAGATTTATTTAATTAATATTGAAAATAATTGTATTTTCAATAATGAAAGTTTTATATTGATATTTAATACTATTATTGAGAAATAATCACATTCAATCTAGTACTGTATTAGTTGTTTCGATTGAATATATTACAGTGCATAGAAAATATATAAAAACTTTACAAATATTTATGAGTTCTTAATAATTAAAATTAAAGTAAATAATGTTTGAATTTTTAAAAAATAAAAATAATGGCCATTTAGTACTTATTTACCACTCCTCTTTTAGTAAAAAAAATAAAACAAATTCTTTTATTCATAATATAACTCCAAAAAATATTTTAACTCAAATTACTTTTCTATCTAATCTTTACAACATTGTTCCAATCGACAATATCTTTGACGATGAATCTAAAGAAAATAAATTATCTATTACTTTTGATGATGGATACGAGAATTTATTTGACTTAATATTGCCTGAATTAGCTAATAAAAAAATTCCAAGTACGGTTTTTTTGATAGGTAATTCCTTTAATAACAAAGCTTTCTGGAGAGAAAAAATTACATATTTATTAGAAGATTGTAAATTATTTATGAAATTCAAATCTCAATACAATAACTATTTTAATTATGAAATGAATTATTTAAATTTTTTCAAAGATTCTAAATCATATAAATTTAATTCTTTTAAACTAGATAAATATTTAGATGAATTTTTTATTAATGAAAACATAGAAATTGAAACTAATTTATTATCTGACTCAAATAAATTGATAGATAGTGACTATATATATTATGGAAATCATACCTTTAATCATTATGTTTTATCGACTTTATCTTATCAAAAACAATATGAAGAAATTCATAAAAATCAAATCTATTTAAATTCCTTAAAACTAAACACCACAAAAGTATTTGCATTTCCCTTTGGCATGTATACAGATTACAATGATGAATCCATATCAATACTCAATGAACTTGGAATTGATCGAGTATTATTAAATAATAATTTAATAAATGATCACTCATTAAGTAAGTTGGAAAATTCTGAAATTAATTACTTAGATAGATTGACCACATCAAATAATAAATATTTATTTACTTATCGCATAATAAAAAAATTACTTAATATTTAGATATTTCGTTTATATCTAAACTGAATTTTTCATAAGTTATATAATAAATTGTACAAGGAGATATTATATATTGCCTAAATTTAAAGTGAGTTAAAATTGAGTACAAAATTTAAAGCTTTACAAGCAAAATTTGAATTAGAAAAATTCAGTTTAGATATAAATGAAATAGGATTTGAGGATTTACCTGAAAATGATACTTTGATTAAAGTATGTTATTCCTCACTTAATTATAAAGATGCTATGGCAATCGATTCAAATAAAGGGAAAATATTGAGAAATTTCCCAATGTCTCCTGGAATAGATTTGTCAGGAATAATTGAACACACAAACTCTAATATCTTTACAAAAGGGGATGAAGTTATAGTTACAGGATGGGGTATGGGTGAAAAATTCTCTGGAGGATTTTCACAATATGCAAGAGTAAAAAGTGATTACATAGTACGAAAACCAAACAATCTATCTTTGAAAAATTCTATGCGTTTAGGAACTGCAGGATTAACTGCTATGCTTGCAATTATCGAATTGGAATCATTGGGGATTAATAATTCTTTAGGTAAAATTTTAATTACTGGTGCAACTGGAGGAGTAGGGAGTTTGTCTTTGATGTTACTTTCCAAAATGGGGTATGACGTAATTGCTCTCACTGGAAAAAAAGACGCAGTGCATTTGTTAAAAGAATTAGGAGCAAAGGAAATTATACATAGAGATGAAATTTTAAATATGAATAAACCACTTAACTCCCCAAAATGGATTGGAGCTATTGATACAGTCGGAGGTGATATTTTAGCTAATCTAATGTCTGCTACAGACTACGGAGGAATTATAGCTTCATGCGGTAATGCTGCTGGAAATCATTTACCAACTACAGTTTTACCTTTTATTTTAAGAAAAATAAAATTGATTGGTATTGATTCAGTTTATGCTTCTTTAGAACAAAGAATTGAAGCGTGGGAAAGATTATCAACATTAATTACAGATAATGAGCTGAATAAAATAAGTACTGAAATTACTCTAAGTGAATTAAAATCGTCAGCTCTAAAGATGATGTCAGGTAAGACAATTGGTCGAATTATTGTAAACATTCATAATAGCTAATTATAGTTGAACTGGTGTAATTTCTTAGTATCTGCTTGTAAACTATTCTTTAATCTATAAAATTATATTTTAATCATTCTTGAAGGAGCCTAGATGAGTATAGAAAAAAATAATTTTGGTGATACCGGGGAAAATATAAGTAAATTAGGAATAGGGCTTTCTGAAATAGGAAAAATCAGTGTTGATGAATCACAAAATATTGATAATTTATTAAATTCTGCAATAGATTTGGGAATCAATTTTTTTGACACCTCAGCTTGTTATGGGAATAGTGAAGATTTTCTGGGCAGAGCTATTTCAAATAGAAGAGATGAATTTTTTCTTGCTACTAAATGTGGACATTTTATAGATTCAAACAATCCTGGATTAATATCTGATAATGACCAAGATCAAGCTTGGACAATTAAAACTTTAATTGAAAGTGTAGATAGAAGCTTGAAAAGAATGAAAACCGATTATATTGATTTAATTCAATTACATTCTTGTGATCTTGAAATATTAAAACAGGGAGATGTAATCGAAACGATTGAAAAAATGAAACAATCAGGAAAAGTTAGATTTATTGGATATAGCGGAGATAATGAGGCTGCTCAATGGGCTTCCCTTGATGATAGATTTGACTCTATTCAAACAAGTTTTAATATATTGGATCAAGGTGCGAAAAATATGGTTTTCCCGGGTGTTGAAAAAACTAATAAAGGATTAATAGCTAAAAGACCAATAGCTAATGGTGCTTGGGGAGTAGAAAATTCACCATCAGATTATGCAAATGAATATCATAGAAGATATAAAATCATCCAATCTAAAGGTATGAAAATAGACACTGAATTAAATTCAATAGAGCTTTCTTTAGCTTTTGCTTTATCTCATAAAACTATAAATGTTCATATTGTCGGCACTACAAATTTGTCGCATTTAAAATCAAACATTAAACAATTGCAACAAAATGAACTATTAGAAGAAAAAATATTATCCCATTTGTACGAATTGTTTGACAAATCAAATGACGAGTGGGTTTCACAAACTTAATTCTTTAGATTTTTTATAGATGACTATGGATTTGGAAATATTTAATTGATATTGGTTTGAATTAATTTTATAAAATTAGATGCTTTGGCTTGCCAAGTATACTTTTCTGCTAGATTCATAGCATTTGATGATAATTTTTTAGATAACTCATTATTATTAATTAGTTCATTAATTTTTTTTGTTAAATCAATTGGATCATCTGGTTGAAATAATAATGCACTATTGTAGTCTTTTAAGATTTCACAAACAGAGGGTAAATTAGATGCGATTATCGGTTTACCGGACGCCATGTATTCAAACAACTTGTTGGGAGATGCGAAAAGTCTAGTGTGCTTTTGATCACCGGACATTGGAAGAATTAAAATATCTGAATTATTGTAATACTCTAATAATTCAGATTGTTTTTGATGCGGAACAAATATCAAATTAGATCCTTCATTTATATCAAATTTATTTTTTAAATTAGTTGCTTCTTTTGTAGTCCCCCCAACAATAATAAAGTTGTGCTCTTTGATATTTTTTGATGCTGATATTAAATTATCTATTCCTCTATTAGGATTTAAACTGCCAACATACAGAATGTTTTTTTTATTAGTATTGAATTTTAATTTGTGATGAGCAAATTTAGATTTATCAACTCCACTAGGACTCACTGAAATACTTTTTCGATTTATTTCAAAGAGTTCTGAAATTCTGTCAGCCAGACCAGAAGTGATTGCTGTTAATATTATTTTATTATTTTCTTTTATAGATTTTTTATATAATGGGATATAAAACTTGCTTGGTTCATCATAAAATTCTAAAAGTATGTGTATTTTTTTTTGGGATAACAAATTTAATGCATATGGCATATTATTTCTCATATGAATAATATCAGGTGAAAATTTTTTAAGGATATAATTAACAGAATAATATTGCCATATTCTTTTGATTATATAATTTGCTGGTTTCAATATCAATTTTGGTAGTATTTTCTCAAATATTGATAAATCTATATAAGGAGTGTTTATAATATTAATATTGTTTTTTACATTATAGATTTTGTAAATTTCTTTTGTTTTGATATTTTTATTGATATAACGCCACGGTTTAATTAAGTCAATATCTACGCCAATATCATAGTAAGCACTACATAAATTAATTATAGACACACTACTTGCCATTTCGGAAGGTATTCTTGCGTCAGATAGATAAACAATTTTAATCAATAATCATTCCTTTAAATCTATTTTAGATTTTCAATTCATATTTAAATTATAACCTTTAAGTCCATTACCTTTCTTTTATAGCTCCCTTACGCGTACGCATACACGCTTTTTGTGTGTGCTAAACTATGATTCTGATTTACTAAATCAAATTTATGGGATGATGGGCGTAGTTAAATCTTGATCTTTAAATATTTTTAGCACATCAAAAAAATTATTAAAATGAAAATATGGAAGCTTGTTTTCTATGTAAAACTTACTTAATTTATCAGTAGCAAATACCACATCGCAAATTTGTGAAGATTTTAAATCAGTATGACTATCTCCAAAATATATTATTTTTTCATATTTTGATCTATGCAAATTAGTATAAGTATATTTAAAATTATCGTTAATCTCTTTATTATCAAAATCAAAATATTGAATTTTGATTCCTTCATTATTAAATGTTGATTTCCCAGAATAGATATCAACATTACTAATATCTATTCCTAACATAGATAACGCGGAATAAATATAGAAATCAACACCACTACTAACTATTTTAAAATCAATATTATTTTCAAGTATATAATTATAAAACTCAAAAAATCCGGGTCTGAATTTAACATTTGATTTGACAAACTCATCTAATCTAGAATTTGAAATGTTTAAATACTTAAAAGAATATATATTACTTTCTTCTACTGAGATTAATTTGTTCTTATAATTACTATGTATTTCTCCCCAATTTAACGGGCCAAATTCTTCATGAATTAATTCACTAACATTTCCTTCAGTCAAAGTATTATCAAAATCGCACTGGATTAAAATAGAATTCATAACATATTACATTCTAAATAAAATTTCTTATCCACTTCCTAGAATCAGATTGCCAATTACCAATAAGTGTTACAAGTACTGACAAAAAAATAATTTTCATATCAAATAGAAAAGATTGGTTTCTTGTATAGATCAAATCATATCTTAATTTATTTTTTGGAGATGTATCATATTTGCCTAAAAGCTGGGCTAATCCGGTTAATCCTTGAGGTGAATTTAATCTATCAACAAATCTTGGATTCTTAATAACAAAAACATCGTACAATTCGGGTCTTTCAGGTCTAGGGCCAACAAAACTAATATCTCCTTTAAGTATGTTAAATAATTGAGGGATTTCATCAATAGCATACTTTCTCATAAATTTACCAAGTTTCGTTAATCTTGGATCGTCATCTTTTGAAGCCCATATTGGGCCTGTTTTTAATTCAGCATTTTTAATCATTGATCTGAATTTGTATAACTTGAATAGTTTTTTCTTTTCTCCGTATCTATTTTGAGTATAAAAAATTGGAAATCCATCTTCTATTATCATGAAAATTACAATGAAAATTAACAAAAAAATAAGAAAAGGCATAACAAGGAGAAATCCTGTAATCAAAAAAGTTAAATCTAATAAGCGCTTAATCATATATTAGCCATTTTTTATACTATTCTAAGATACAATTGTTAATAAATTATTAAAGATAACATACCAAAGCCTTTATTGGCATTCAAACTTATTGTAGCCTAATATAGTTTAAAAATAGGTATATTATTAGTATGTCAAAAATGAAGCAATTTAAATTAACAAAATATACAAACTCAGGTGGCTGAGGCTCTAAATTCTCTATTGAAGATTTAGGTCAAATCTTGAGTTTATTTAATTTGGAAAATAAAAATCCGAATATTCTAATCGATTCATCTGATAAAGATGATGCTGCTGTTTACAAATTAAATGACGGCAAATGCTTAGTTCTCACAGTAGATTTTTTTCCACCAAATGTTGACGATCCATTTGAATATGGACAGATTGTTGCGGCAAATTCTATGAGTGATATATACGCTATGGGAGCTGATCCTATTATTGGGCTGAATATAGCAGCATTTCCAGAAACATTTCCAAAAGAAATAATACAAGATATTTTTAAAGGTTCTCAATCCAAGTGCGATGAAGCAGGATTAAGTATCATAGGTGGGCACACGATTTATGATTCTGAACCAAAGTATGGGATTGCTTCTATAGGAATTATAGAATGTAATAATATTGTTTCTAATAATGGAGCAAATGAAGAAGAATCGATCATATTAACAAAGCCATTAGGAACTGGAATAGCAAATAATTTAGTAATGAATGAAAATATTGATTCAAATCATATATTAATTAAAGAATCTATAAAATCGATGACAACGCTCAATAAAGACGCAAAGAACATAATGATAAAATACAACGCAAGTTCATGCGTGGATATAACCGGTTACGGATTGCTTGGACACCTCAACACTCTCGCAATTAATAGTAATATCTCATGCGAAATAAATGTTAACTCTATACCATTATTAAATAGCCTAGATGAGTTTATAGAAAGCAATATTTCAACAGGGACTAAAAAAAATATTGAATATTTAAATAAGAATATAAATGAGTTTAAAAACTTAAATACTAAAAGCAAAATTATTTTAAGTGATGCTCAAACATCTGGAGGATTGCTATTTACTGTAAAGCACTCTGAAGCAGCAAATGTTATAAATGAACTTAAAGATTTAAAACATTCTAAAGCCTCTATAATTGGTAAGACTAAAAATCTAGGTAATAGCAAAAATTTCATAAGATTTAATATATAAATGTATATCAATAAAATAGAAACATTTGTACTGAAAATATTCCTAAACACTTATAATAATTTAAACCTTAACTTAATTAACAAAGATGGGTTGTTAATCCAAAAATCGCCTGATTCTATAGACTCTGATTTCGGAACAAGCTTACCTTTAAGATTAGCTAAAACACTAAAGAGAAATCCATTGGACATCGCTAATCTTTTGGCTGAAAAATTGAGAAATGAAAAACCAGATTATATAAGTGAAATAACAGTAGTAAAGCCAGGCTATATAAATTTTACAATAAACAAGAAAGATATTTTTGAAATATTAAAAGATATAGCATTCAATGAAAACCCATTCTCTGATTTGTTTAATAATAAACAACAGAAAATACAAATAGAATTTGTAAGCGCCAATCCAACAGGGCCATTACATGTAGGTCATATAAGAGGAGCAGTTTATGGAAGTGCTCTTTCAAAAATTTTAAGTTTTTATGGATACGATGTTAAAAATGAGTATTATGTTAATGACGCGGGTAATCAGATTTTAACATTTGGACTAAGTATTTTAAATGAAATTTTAAAATCAAATGAAATTAGTCAAAGTCATAGAAATAAACACTTTATTGATTCGACTGATTCGTATAAAGGCGAATATGTTAAATTATTAGCAAATAAAATCAAGAATCAGATCAATTTAGAATTGAATTCCGAAGATTTGATTCAAAAAATCACACAATTAGCAGTAGATGAAATGTTGTCTAATATTAAAGAAGATTTAAGTAGATTAAATGTATATTTCGATGAATGGTTTCATGAAACAAAATTATTTGAAGAAAATACTCTTGATATAGTTATTGAAAAATTAAAGCAAATAAATTTAATAATCAATAAAGATGGTGCAACTTGGTTTTTGTCCGAAGGGCTTGGCGATGACAGAGATAATGTTTTAATAAAACAAGATTCTTCTCATACTTATTTCTTTTCAGACATAGCAAATCATTATAATAAATTTTATATAAGAAATTTCGATAAAGTTATAAATATTTGGGGAGCCGATCATCAAGGGCATATAAAAAGAACAAAACTAGCAATGGAAGCATTAGGAGTAAATCAAAAAGATTTAGAAATTAAAATTTCTCAAATGGTTACAATAAAGAAAGGAAACGAGTTGGTCAAAATCTCTAAAAGATCTGGAGAATATGTAACACTGAATGATATTGTATCTGAAGTAGGTAGTGACGCTTGTAGATACTTCTTTTTATCTAGAGCTCCAAATACACAACTAACGTTTGATATAGAATCAGCAAAAATCCAAAATTCAACCAACCCTGTTTATTACATACAGTATGCGCATGCCAGATTAACAAATTTGATAGAAAAAGCTACTCAATTAAATATTTCTTTAGACAAAACACCTGATCTCAATTTGTTATCTGAAAAAGAAATCTCAATTTCCATGAAGTTAATTGAATTTCCTGAAATTATTGATCAAATAGCTAAAGAATTAGAACCTCATCACATAACACGATACACTCACGAATTAGCATCCGAATTTCATACGTACTATCAATCAGAAAAAATAATAGAAGAAAACAATATAGAATTATCTGTTTCTAGAATTTTATTGTGCAAAGCAATTTTAAATATTATTCGTCAATGCCTTGATCTAATGATGGTATCAGCTCCAACAAAAATGTGATTATTCAAATCCTCCTTGTTTTTTATATGACTTAGTTCTTCGCACATAACTCAACGCGTTTTGCTTTACCATGTTCAAATGATTGTCTGATATTTTAGATTTAATCCTTGCTGGAGTGCCTAATACAAAAGAAAAATCAGGTATAACCATATTTGGAACAACGGTAGAGGATGCCCCTACGAGGCAATTACTACCGATTTCAACGCCATCATTTATGACTGAAGCATTCCCCAATAAAACACTATCTCCAACTTTGTTTGCGTGACACATTACAAGATGCCCCATAGTTACGCCATTGCCAATATGGACATCTTCATCTCCATGTAGAATAGAGTTGTCTTGAATGTTAGTATTTTCTCCAATTACAATCCTGCCACTATCAGCTCTTAAAATTACACCGGGCCAAATACTAGAATTAGCGCCAATTTCTATATCACCTATAAGATATGCAAATTCGCTTATAAATGCTGTCTCATGAATTTTAGCTATCTTTCCATTATATTTTTTTATCATTATTTCCTCTGGTTGTATTAGATATTATGAAATTTATTTTATCAAATTTCTAGTGGATAGTAAAAAATAGATGATAATAATATGATTAACTACAAAATAAATGCCAGTAATATTGACATTTTCCAATTTGTTCACTAACATTCTTACTTCAATCGCTCTTTAACAACTGTATAGTGACGAAAACACGTTAATTTACTAGAGTTTGATTCTGGCTCAGGACGAACGCTGGCGGTGTGCTTAATGCATGCAAGTCTACTACTTGTGACTTCGGTCACGCTAAAGTGGTGGCAAACGGCTTAGTAACACGTAAGTAATCTACCCTTAAGTATGGGATAATCCGGAGAAATCCGGCCTAATACCACATAATTTTTTGATATATAAATGTTAAGAAGAAAGATTTATCGCTTTTGGAGGAGCTTGCGGCCTATCAGGTAGTTGGTAAGGGTAATGGCCTACCAAGCCTAAGACGGGTAACCGAAGTGAGAGCTTGATCGGTAAGAGGGGAACTGAGACACGGTCCCCACTTCTACGGAAGGCAGCAGCAGGGAATTTTGCGCAATGGACTGTATGGTCTGACGCAGCGACACCGCGTGGAGGATGAATGGTTTAGGCTTGTAAACTCCTTTTCTTAGGGAAGATGATGACGGTACCTAAGGAATAAGCATCGGCTAACTACGTGCCAGCAGCCGCGGTAATACGTAGGATGCGAGCGTTGTCCGGAATTATTGGGCGTAAAGGGCGTCTAGGTGGATTAATAAGTCCTGTGTGAAATCTCTTGGCTCAACCAAGAAAGGTCACAGGAAACTATTAGTCTAGAGGTCATGAGAGGTAAGTGGAATTCACAGAGTAGTGGTGAAATGCGTAGATACTGTGAGGAACACCAGAGGCGAAAGCGACTTACTAGCATGAATCTGACACTAAAGCGCGAAAGTGTGGGTAGCAAACCGGATTAGATACCCGGGTAGTCCACACCATAAACGATGGATACTAGTTATGAGAGGCATAGACCCCTTTGTAACGAAGCTAACGCATTAAGTATCCCGCCTGGGGAGTACGGCCGCAAGGTTAAAACTCAAAGAAATTGACGGGGGCCCGCACAAGCAGCGGAGCGTGTGGTTTAATTCGATGATAAGCGAAGAACCTTACCAAGGCTTGAAATATATCTGACAGCTGGTGAAAGCCAGTCTCCTTCGGGCAGATTTACAGATGTTGCATGGCTGTCGTCAGCTCGTGCCGTGAGGTGTTGGGTTAAGTCCCGCAACGAGCGCAACCCTCGTCGTTAGTTATTATGTCTAGCGAGACTGCCTCTAAAAAAGAGGAGGAAGGTGGGGATGACGTCAAGTCAGCATGGCTCTTACGCCTTGGGCTACACACACGCTACAATGGATAGTACAAAGGGCTGCAATGGAGCGATCCGGAGCTAATCCCATAAAGCTATCCTCAGTTGGAATTACAGGCTGCAACTCGCCTGTATGAACGTGGAGTTGCTAGTAAACGCAGGTCAGCACACTGCGTTGAATACGTTCCCGGGCCTTGTACACACCGCCCGTCAAGTCATGGAAGTAGAAAACACCTGAAGTCGTTGGGCTAACCCTTTGGGGAAGCAGACGCCTAAGGTGGGTTTTATGACTGGGACTAAGTCGTAACAAGGTAGCTGTAGCGGAAGCTGCGGCTGGATCACCTCCTTTAAGGAAAAAAAGGGTTATTGACCCGGTCTAAAATACTAATCCTGAATTATTTTGTTTAAATTGAACATGACCATTTAATGGGGAGTTCTTTAAACAAAACTTCAGTACAAGATAGTATAGAGAAAAACAGAAAACAGAAAAACATTTTCGTGTTTTCGTCACTATACAGTTGTTAAGGACTTTGTCCTACCTAATGTGGGGCTGTAGCTCAGTTGGGAGAGCACCTGCTTTGCAAGCAGGGGGTCAGGAGTTCGAGCCTCCTCAGCTCCACCAAACTTCCATCAAATCACTATACAAATTAATTGTTATTACCAGTAAATAACTTAACGCAAACCTACAAGATGTAGTATCAGCTCCAGGAATGGCAGTTGATTGCACTCTTGGATCATTATATATATGTATATGACACTTCAAAAGAGATATATAAATTTATAAAAAAATAACAAAATATAAAAATTAAAGATGAAAACTAAAATGACAAATATTAAAAAAATAATAAGAAAATATAAATATAAAATACGAATTAAATTATCAGACAGAACAGATAGTAAAAGAATTAAAACATTAATTAATAGATAGGCGGCATAAGCTTTGCTTATAAAGTGTGGTGGTGGTCTTGCTCATGTGGTGGTGGTATTTGTTGTTGATACGTTGTTAGCTTATGGTGTTAATGATGTTGGAGGGGTATGTCTTAGGGTTTGTTGTTGTAGGATATATATATTAGTGACAATTTAATTTTCTGTGAGGTTTTTGGTTCTGCAAGTATGGATCCATACCTACAGATTATTAAATCAGTTAACAAAAAGTCTGCCATTACTACTTTAGGTACTTTTGAGACTGTTTCTGTGGTACGCGTGCGAGCAGCCATGTATTTTGACTCACTATTTATTGTATCTTCAAAATTCAAAAAGAAAATTCATTTTGTATTTTGCTTTTGGTTGAATAAAATTTCGGATGAGTTTTTTTAATATTAGTCTTAATAATTTTGTGGTTTTTGTATTCTTTTTGTGAAAATTGAATACAATGTTTTATAATTCATTTGCCTTATACCAATCCAATGTTTTTTTAAGCCCACTTTTCATATTATGTTTAATTTTATAATTAATTAAATTTTTTGCTTTTTTGTTACTTAAATATCGTTTTTTAATTGTTTGAGGTTTTGATATGTCATATTGTATT
>Ga0209402_10004698_pt1 | contig 12359 bp, 11 predicted proteins | sample ArcticOcean_MG_C_3_FD_187437 | JGI IMG/M metagenome (GOLD analysis project Ga0209402, IMG submission 187437) | Marine microbial communities from western Arctic Ocean - ArcticOcean_MG_CB8_126 (SPAdes) (version 2) | ecosystem: Environmental > Aquatic > Marine > Oceanic | place: Arctic Ocean... | reverse complement strand
AAAACTTATACTTTGACAAGAGGATTTTGGAAAGATTAGTTTTTCTTAATTATTTTTGAATAAGGTGTCAACACCAAATCTAACTTTCCTTCTAGTCCGGGTCTTGCATTAACTCCTAAAATTGTAATTATATCTCCTAACGTAAAATTATCCATCAAGTCTGCTTGCTGTCTCCATCCTTTTATCCAAACTTGTCCGCTATCATCTTCAACAAACATTTCAGATAGTTGTATGTTGTCACCCTTTTTTGTTTGAATATCTTTTCTTTCTGGTGCTTTTAGAACAATTGCTTCTACTGAATAATCATTACCTTCACTAACTTCTATAATTTTTGTTCTAATTTCTGCAACAGTTGGAACATGTTTATCATCTATTTTTCTTACAAATGAATTTTGATCAATTTGCATTGTATTTCCAAAAATCTTTGATGGCATACATTCTAAAATATCATCTTTAACAAAACTGCCTATTGTATTTGCAACATCTGTAATTCTAACTAATTTTTTTGATTTATCTATAGCCAAACCTGTTGTATTTCCTGATTGATCCTTTTCAATTGCTAGAAGTCTTACTATCACTGGTTGAATTTCTGTATCTCCTTCGACATCAATTATTGTTGCATCATTTCCATGAATTTCTAATCCTTGCATTCCTGTCTTTGTCCTAACTCCAAACAATTTGACTTTGGCATCTTGAGTAATCATATTTGGAAGAATTGATTCATCTTTTCCCCAAAGAACTACATTTATCAAATTTTTATTTTTACCCTTAAGTCTAAACTTCAAAGCTTTTGATGGTTGACCTTTTGAATTTGTAAATTCAAGTAAACTCATTGCACTGCCTAATGTTCCAGAAACAATTATGTCTCTTTGATCTTCTTTAGCGTCACTAATATCAATAATTTTTGAATCAATTGAGGCAATATCACTTTCTGATTGTGATGTTTCTATTGATGCACCAGAACCAATGTTTATTGTTGGTGCTCCTGTTAAATCTGATTTTACATATGCTTTGATAATTTTAATTAAATCTCCAGGTTTTAGTTCTTCAATTCCTGGAAGATTTGCTTTTTCATCCCAAAGTTTTACACTTGCAGTAGAATTATTATCATAAACTGTAATTGTTCTCAAGGAAAATGATGAGCCATCCTTTTTTGTAAACTGTTTTGTAGGTGAAATGTTCAAAACTCTACTTTCTAAAGTTACTTCTTTGGCACCAATATAGAGATCCTTTATTGCTACTTCCGATTTTTGTGATTGTTCTAATATTACTCCTAAATCTGCTGCAACTAAGAAAATTGCTCCCTGATCTGTCAAATACCCTGCACCAACTTTTTCTTTTTTCTCGTTTATTCGCTCTTCAATTACCGATCTAGATAATTCAGGAACTTTTTCCAATAATTTTGATATTAATTCTTCAAATTCTGACAATTATAACTACAACAAAGAGATTCTTAATAAAATTATCATTAAATACATTAGTGGTTTGTACAAATCTCAATTATGTTATGTATTGAAACAAAAAACTTAAGAAAAAAATATGCTTCTACGGTTGCAGTTGATGGTATAGATCTTCAGATAGAATCTGGTCAAGTTTTTGGTTTTTTAGGACCAAATGGTGCGGGAAAATCTACTGTCATCAAACTCTTAACAACTCTCATTTCTCCTTCTAATGGTGAAATTTCTGTATTAGGAATAGATTCGAGTAAACATCCTCTTGAAATTAGAAAAAAAATTGGAGTAGTTTTACAACAACCTAGCTATGAACCAACTCTTTCAGCCGAAAAATCACTCGATAAATATGGCATGATGTGGAATATTGATAAAAAAACGCGAAAAAAACGAACTGAAGAATTACTTTCTGCTTTTGGTTTAGAAGAAATCCGAAAAAAGAAAATGGAGGATCTATCAATAGGTCAACGGAGAAGAGTACAGGTAGCAAGAGAATTCATGCATGATATGGAATTATTATTCTTAGATGAACCTACAGTTGGTTTAGATCCTACTGCAAGAAGAAAATTATTAGACTTTCTAAGAGATCAAGTAAAAAAATCTGGATTAACAATTTTCTATACAACTCATGTTCTATCAGAAGCAGAATATCTTTGTGACAAAATTGCAATCATAAATAATGGTAAAATAATGGCAGTTGATTCTCCATCTGAATTAAAAAATAGATTTGGTTATGAAAAAACTATTAAAATTCATATTTCTACCGTTTCTGAAGAACTAAAATTAAAATTATCTGAGATTCCAGAATGCCAAATTAAACTAGAACCTGAACCAACTGTTGTAATTACTTCTACAAAATCTGAAATTGTATTATTGAATATTTTAAAAATTTTAAATGAAACTGAGACTAAAATAAACGATTTATCAGCAATTCCAACAAATCTAGAAGAAATATTTCTCAAAGTGGTGGGTGATTCAAATTAATCCGATAATTAGATTAGTAAATAGAAATCTAACAATTTCTATTAATCCTGGATTTATAATTTGGCAAATACTTTTTCCATTAATCTATATTTTTATAGCAGGTTTTGCTTACACTTCGTTAATTGATAGTGTTCCATTTGGAGGAAAAAATATTGATTATCCAGCATTTCTTGCGTCTGGTATGATTGGTTTTAACATTATGAATAGTACATTGATTTCTGGAATAATCATTTGGAATGATAGACGTCATGGTATGTTTGAACAAATCATGTCTGGTCCATTCACCAGAACTCATTACATACTAAGTAACATTATAACAATTGGAATTATTGGATTATTTAGTGCTGCATTAATTACAGCAGTTGGTTATCCTGTATTTTTTGACTCTGTTGAATTTAGTATTGTGACTATTCCGCTAATAATTTTTGGTTCAGTAGTTGGTGCAATATTATTTGGTTCAATTGCATCAATAATTTCTACAAAACTACGTTCTAGTGAAGGATTTAATGTAATGATTAACACTGTATTTCTTTTTTGTGCATTTGCAAGTACAGCATTTTATCCTGTTCAAGGTGCACCACAACCGTTAGCAACTATATTTTATCTAAATCCATTATCTTACTTGGTGGATGTTATACGAGCAGGAATTTTTGGTCAAGTTACGGATTTTGTAATTACTGAAATGCTACTTTTAGTTGCCTTAGCAGCAATTCTATTTGTTATTGCCACGAAATTACTAACAAAGTTAGATTTTTAAAAAAAGTATAGCCCAGCCCGGACTCGAACCGAGGTCAAAGGCTCCAAGGGCCCCTATGCTTGCCGCTACACTACTGGGCTTCTGAATAAAAAACAATTTACCCCTATAATATTATTTTATAATGTCCTGATTGTTTTTAAAAGAACTTGATATGGATCCTCGAATGACATAACTAATTTTCTAGCATTTTCTTTTCTTTTCTTTATAATCTGGGTGTTATTCAATGACTGATAAATTTCTCTAGAAATTCTATCTGGATTCTCACTTCTAACAATTATTCTCTTTTTAACCAAAAAATCTTCAATTCTGTTTGGTATTGCATTAAATGAAATAGTTGGAATTCCTAATAATCCTGATTCAGCAGTCATTGTCCCTCCTGAACCAATAAAACAATCTACGTTGTTTAATAATTCTTTACCGCTAACGGGTTTTGATAAAAGACAAATACTTGTACCAAAAATTTTCTTTAATTCGATAGTCTGTTCTTTATATCTGGATAATACGATTTTTTGTTCATCAGGAAATTTTTCTATAATTTTCTTAAGAATTTTTACAGTTTTACTCTTTTTTGTAATGTATGCAGCCTCTGATTCTTCAGGACGAATGAGAATCATCTTTCTAAGATTTGATTTCTTTTGTTTATTTTTCTTATAATTTTTAATAATTACTGCAGCATCAATTGTTCTATAGTTTATAATATTTCTATAATCTATTCCAAATCCTTCAAAATCTTTCTTTGGAATAATCCATGGTGTCAACAATTTTGTAGTATAAGGGAGTGCTAATCTCATTACTGCGTTAGCATGAGGAGAATCAGAGAATGCAATATGTGGAATCCCTAATCCAAATGCAACTCTTGATGCTTCTGGAGAACAAAAACTGATTAGTAAATCTGGGCAATTTTTTTCAATTTTCTTTGTTAATAATTTGCTTCTATCTAAGCTTGCCAATAATTTATTTACGTTATTTTTTCCTCCATGCTTTCCAATTATAATTGGATTAATCGAACCAAATTTTCTAATACCGTTAACTTGTTCATATTTTCTAGATGTGCAAAGAATTTTGTGTTGTTTTTGAAGTTTTTGAATAAAATATTCAAAAAACAAGTATTGTTTTGGTGTAAGAATATCAAACCAGATCTTCAAGTATTAAATCTTCATAGATAACTGCAATAAGTATTTCTTAGTCTTGATATTATAGTCCTTAATGGCAACAAAAGTTGTAGTTTATGGACTAAGCACTGAAGGTTATTCTATTGCATGTCAAATTGCTCTTAACGGCGGTGATGTTCAAATAATTGATGAATCTACTCCTTCCGCCATATCGATCAAACAAGATATTGCAAAGTCATATCCCTCTGTCCAAGCACTAAAAGATGATGAACCATTACTTGCCATGACATCAATTGATGCTGCGATATCTAAAGCACAAGTACTAATTTTTGCACCAAGAATACGAAAAACTGGACAAGACATCAAAATTGAAATAAATTCTAAATTCAAAGATGCAGTTTCAAATATCAAAAAAGGTTGTATAATTATTTATGGGCTAGGTACTGGATTTGGTGGAAATTCTGAGAATATTTCATTATTGGAACATGTCACGGGATTGAAAGTAGGTAAAAACGTCTCATATTTTTACTATCCATTATCTAACGATATTACTCAAAAATCATACATAGGTTCATCAAATGGAAAAGAAAATGAAATTCTGAAAAAATTACTTTCTAGTGATAAAACATTTAATTTTTTAACATTAAGTTCATCAGAATATTTTCACGCTATAGATATCTTGAAGCAATTTTCTAGTCAAACAAGTATTCTTGAAGTTTGTAAATTTGCTAAAGATTCTGCAACTAAATCAGATTTAAATTCTGAAAGACTAGGAGAAATTTTTCTTGACGACATAATTGAAGGTCTATTTGATTTAAGAGCTTTAAGTAGTTCATTTGAAGGTGCAAGTAGTTTGATGTATCTGATTAATGGAAGCATGAAAGGAATTGATGGATACATTAAACGATTGATTGATGAAACTAGATTAATTTTAAAGAAAAATGAATTAAAGGCAAGCAGAACAAAAATTCTACTTTTATGGACTCTGGACCAACATGAAATGAAAGGAGAAAAAATTGAAAAACTCCAAGAATTAGAAACCAAACTTAAAGACTACATTGGTGATGTTGAATCAATCAGTCAACCTACTGATATTTTCCAAAATGATAAAACTACAATTGTAGTTGTTTGTTCAAAAAATGATTTTGATTATATGATGAAAAATAACAAAGATGATGAACTAATCCTACTCAAAGCTAATCCATTATGTCAATTAGTATCACAAAAATAATATTATCATAAATTAATGAAAAATTATGTCTGAAGATGAAAAAATATCAAAAAAAGCATATGAAAAAGCAATTGAATCTAAAGTAGAGAAAGATCAAGAACAAGAAGAAAATGACTTGAGAAGAATTGAAACTCTTGAAAAAGAAAAAGATGATTTTAAAAACAAATGGCTGCGCTCAAAGGCTGACTATCAAAACCTAGAGAAGCAATCAATTCAAAGAGTTTCTCAAGAAATTTTAAAGAACAAACTCAATCTTTTGTTAGAATTTATTACAATATACGAAGATTTTATTCGGGCTCAAGATTCATTATCAAAAAATAATGTTGACACAAGTGGCATTGAAATAATAAGAAAAAACATGGAAAAAATTCTTTCTGAAAATAATATAGTACCAATAGTTGCAATTGGTAAACCATTTGATCCACAAATTCATGAAGCAATTTCTATGGTAGAAGACGATTCAGTAGATGAAGGTACTATAATTCAAGAAGTTGCAAAGGGTTACTATGCTGAGGAAGCTATTTTAAAACCATCTAAGGTTATTGTATCAAAGAAATAAAATTAAAAAATGTGTAAAATATGGCTGAAAAAATAATTGGTATTGATCTAGGAACAAGTAACTCAGCTGCAGCTGTTATGCAAGGTGGAAAACCAACTCTTGTTCCTGCAGCAGAGGGCACAACTGTAGCCGGTAAGGCATTCCCTTCAGTAGTAGCATTTTCAAAAGATGGTGAACTTTTAGTTGGAGAACCAGCAAGAAGGCAAGCAGTAACAAATCCTGATAACACTATTCGTGAGGCAAAGCGTAAGATGGGTGAAGATTTTGTATTTAAAATACAAGGAAAAGAGTACAAGCCTCAACAAATTTCTGCATTTATTCTTCAAAAAATTAAGCGTGACGCTGAAGCATTTACCGGTGACACCATCAATAAAGCAGTAATCACTGTTCCTGCATATTTCAATGACAATCAAAGACAGGCAACAAAAGATGCTGGAACAATTGCTGGATTAGATGTTGTTAGAATAATTAACGAACCAACTTCTGCAGCTCTTGCATTTGGATTAGATAAAAATAAAGAAGATATGAAAATTCTTGTCTTTGATCTAGGTGGAGGTACACTTGATGTCACTATAATGGAAATGGGCGGTGGTGTGTTTGAGGTGATGAGTACATCTGGTGATACCAAGCTAGGTGGTGTGGATATGGATGTAGCAATAACAGATTATGTCATTGATGAATTTAGGAAAAAAGAAGGAATTGATCTATCTAGTGATTCACAAGCAAAAGAAAGAGTAAGAGCTGACTCAGAGAAAGCCAAAATTGAATTATCAACTGTTATGGAAACTGAAATTAATATTCCATTCATTGCTCCAGGAAAAAATCTTGAAGTAAAATTAACAAGAGCAAAATTAGAAGATTTAGTAGCTTCTATTGTTCAACGATGTAAGCCATCTGTAGACAAAGCACTAGAGGATGCAAAACTTTCCACATCTGATATTACAAAAATTGTTTTGATAGGTGGTCCAACACGTATGCCAATTGTTAAAAAATTCGTTAATGATACTATTGGAAAAGAACCAGAAGGAGGCGTTGATCCAATGGAGGCAGTTGCATTTGGCGCTGCTATTCAAGCAGGAATTATTTCTGGTGATGTAACTAGTGATATTGTTCTACTTGATGTAACACCATTAACTCTAGGAATTGAAACATTGGGTGGTGTCAGAGAACCAATTATTGAAAGAAATACTACAATCCCAACTTCTAAAGATAAAACATTCACAACTGCTGCAGATAATCAAACTGCAGTTACTATCAATGTTGTTCAGGGTGAAAGACCAATGGTTGTAGATAATGTGTCATTAGGTACCTTTAACCTAACTGATATTCCTCCCGCACCAAGAGGTGTACCTCAAATCAATGTTAAATTTGACATTGATGCAAATGGTATCGTGAATGTAACTGCAAAAGATATGGGAACTGGAAAAGACCAAAAAATGACAATTCAATCTACTACATCAATGTCAGAGGATGAAATCAAAAAAATGCAAGAAGATGCTACAAGTCATGCTGAAGAAGATAAAAAGAAAAAGGAAGTAGTTGATATTAAAAATGAGGCTGAAAGTTTCATTTATACCACTGAAAAATTAGTAAACCAAACTCTTAAAGATAAAATTCCTCAAGAAAAAGGAATTAAAATCACTGATGCAATTAAAGAACTAAAAGATTCATTATCACAAGATACAGAACAAATCAAACCAAAACTAGAAGCACTCAAAGCAATAGTAAATGAAGTAACAACTGAATTATACAAAAATGCATCTCCACCACCAGGTGAAAAGTCTGGAGAACAACAGTCTGGAGAACAACAGTCTGGAGAACAACAGTCTGGAGAACAACAGTCTGGAGAACAACAGTCTGGAGAACAACAGTCTGGAGAACAACAATCTTATGCTAATGAAGAGAAATCTGACTCTAACGAACAAAAATCAGATTCAAATTCTGAACAAAAATCAGAAAAGACTTGAAGTTAGTTAATTAATAATCAATTAATCAGATTATCCATGAGTGCCAAACGTGATTATTATGAAGTATTAGGAGTCACAAAATCTTCTAATCCTGATGAAATTAAATCTCAATATAGAAAATTAGCCTTAAAATTTCATCCTGACAGAAATAAATCTCCTGATGCACAAGAGCACTTTAAGGAAATTTCTGAAGCATATGCAGTTCTATCTGATTCAAGTAAACGTCAATTGTATGATCAACATGGACACGAAGGTGTAGATGGAAGATACTCCACTGAAGATATTTTTAGAGGTGCAGGTGGTAATTTCAATGATATTTTCAATGATCTATTTAGCGGTCAGGGAAGACGTAGAGGCGGTGGATTTGAATCTATTTTTGAAGGTATGTTTGGTGGTGGCGGTAGAGGATTTAATCGTCAACGTGGCAATGATCTTTTACATGAATGTTATATTACTTTGGAAGATGTATTACATGGAAAACAAATTGAACTTGATCTTCAGAAATATGTAGATTGTCCTGATTGTAACGGTACTGGTTGTAATCCTGGAACTTCAAAAACAACTTGTAAAGATTGTAACGGTCGCGGTCAAGTTCAAGTCACAAAAAATATGGGTGGATTTCTATTACAAACTGCTCAACCATGTAGAAAATGTAATGGAATAGGACAAATTATTGATAGTCCGTGCAAAAAATGTCAAAGAGGAAAAGTAGAAGGAACAAAACATCTCTCATTCAATCTTCCATCAGGAATAGACAATGGTGATTATGTTATTCAAGGTGAAGGTGAAGCAATTCCGGATGGTGAAAGCGGTGATCTAATTGTACGTGTAAGAGTAGAACCTCACTCCCACTTTAGACGAGATGGCACGGATCTATATTGCGATGCAAAACTATCTATGATAGACGCTACTTTAGGTACAGAAATTAAAATTAAGACACTTGAAAAATCACAAGATGTAAAAATTGAATCTGGAACACAACCAAATTCAATTATAAAAATTAAATCACAAGGATTACCTAGTCAAAATTCTAATCGACGTGGGGATCTTTTTGTTCATGTTGTGGTAGAAATTCCAAAAAAACTATCAAAACAACAAAAATCTCTATTAGATGAATTTCAAAGCTCGGATTAGTTTTTTTTTGATAATCTTATTGATAGGTTGTGACCTTGTCTAATTTCTTGTTCATACAATTTCTTGACTATCTCTCCAATTTTTTGTTCAGAAAAGTATTCTTGATTATATCTGCCTAAGATCTCTTTGTCCTTATCTAAAACAACTTCCCAAAATGGCATAAATTTGGATATTTCTTCTCTCATTTCAATATTTTGTGAATAATGAACTTATTCTAGAAATCTGAACATTTTCATGTTGGAGCCGCTCAGCCTAGTCAACAGCGTAAGGTTCAGATCCTTATCTTTTATGAGTTCGTGAGTTCAAATCCCCCATTCCGCATTAATTATTTCAGGTTGTTATTATGAACAACTTTAAAACCCTGTAGTTTGCCTATTTTCCATGGCAAAAGTAACCCGTGTTGGTGGTAGAGGTACAACTCGTAGAAAGACTGACACTAGTAAGAAATCAACATTTTCTGGAGATTCTTACAAAGAATATCAGGAGACCAAAAAGAAGGCTGCAGGAAATCGTAGTGTTTCTACTGGTCGTGGTACGGGAAAAAGAAAATTATCATCAACTCCAACAACAAAGAAAGTATCTACCAAAGGCAGAACACGCTCAACTGGTAGAGGTACTGGTAGTAAGAAATCAACAAGTTAATCCCCTTAACTTATCTTATTTTATTCCTCTACTGGGTCTTTTTTAATTTAGAAATCCTTGGATTTTCTCTTTTAGTTTTTGATTAATTATTTTACCCGATGCTTTTCCTCTGACTTCTTTCATAGCTATTCCCATTAAACCACTTAATGCACGCATTTGCTCTTGTTGTATCTTTTCTACATTCTTCTGAATTATTTCATCTAAGATTTTGTCTAACGCATCTTCAGTTAATTGAGTTATAGATGCATTTTCTAGTGCTTGCAAAACATTATCTACTTTTTTTGACATTATCTGCTTAAAAATTATCTCAATCGATTCCTTGTTTATTTTTCCTTGTTTTAATAATTCAAATGTATTGATAATTTGTTCATTATTTAACAAACTAGAATTTAATCCCTGTCTCTCTAAATTAGTTATAGTTGAACAAAGAATAGATACAACAAAGTTTGGTGAATTCTGTTTTTCTGAACATATTTGTTCAAAAATTTCAAAATATTCTGAATCAAATATTTGTTCTGCAAGCTGATTATTGATTTGATATTTTCCTTCTAATTCTTTGATTGACTCTTCCCATGATTTTGGTATGTTGGATCTTACTTCAGTAAGTTCTTTATCAGTAACTTTTACTGTAGGAATGTCTGTTTCTGGATACATTCTTGATGCACCTGGTCTAGGTCTTAGAAATACTGTATCTCCATTTTGAGTAGCAGCTCTAGTTTCAGCAGGAGGTCCATTCTTTGCAAGAGTCATTCTGTTGATAATTGCATCAATTGCAAAACCAACTGAAATCTTCTCTCCTGCAATAATTAGAAATGCATCATCATTTTGAATATCCAATTTCTTTGTAACTTGCTTGATATCTGCATCTTCAATTCCATAATTTGGTAACTCATCAGAGTGAAAAACACCGCCAATACCAAAAAATCTCACTAGTTGGCCTACTTCTCTTCCTAATCTAATCTCTGAATAGGGCTCAAATCCAAACAGTCCTTTCAATTTTTTAATTCTTATCCCAAAAATTTTATCTTGATTCTCGATTGATTTTTTAATAATCTTTGAATTACACTTTTGCATCACCTCGGTAATGTCAAAGACATCTTCCTTTCTGCTAATTTCTGTAAATCCAGTTTGATTAATTTTCTCTGAAATTAATTTTAATCCATGTTGTCGTTTTGCTTCAAACTCAATAATTTTTTCTAACTGATCTAATTGTTGAACGCCTTTAACTTCAATAACACCCCCTCCTTCGATAGAAATATTCACATCCTGTCTGATACTTCCTATTCCACGCATCACTCTTTTTGTAACTCGAAGTAATCTGCCTAAAGTTAACGCAATATCTTTTACAAATTTTGGATCTCCTTCAACAGGATCTAACGCAATTTCAACTAAAGGAACTCCAAGTCTATCCAGACTAAAAAATCTATGATTTCCTTCATCCTTGATTAATTTCCCAGCATCTTCTTCAAGGCAAATAGATTGAACGCCAACTTTTTTCCCACCCACTTTAATGCTTCCTCCTTGTGCAACAAGCATAGTTCTTTGAAATCCAGTTGTATTGGAACCGTCAATGACTGTTTTTCTCATAACATGAATTTCTGAGAAAATTTTTGATTCTAACGCTGAACCAATTAAAAGTGCAATATTCTTTGCATTAGAATCTAATGCATGTGGTGGTTCTTCATCTTCTTCCACTAAACAACTACTATCTGGATTTGCATAATATATGATAGTCTTTGATTTAGTACTCTCAAAAAGTGCAGCAGGATCAATTTTTCCTAATTCACTTTTTGAAGCTCTCAGCCTTCTTGAAAATTTTCTTGTAAATTCTTCTTCTTCTTTTGGAATGCAGTCACAAAATAATTTCTTTTTTGTATCTAATTGCTGGTGAATCTCTAATCCGACTTTTAATCCGATGTTTTTGATATTAAATTCAGACATTTTACACTCAAGAAAATTCAGATGAATACTTTTCTAGCATCATTTTTTTTATTTCATCTTCTGAATTAGAATTTCCTAAAACCCACATTGCTTTTACTAGTGCTACTTCTGGAATCATATTCTCTAAAGGAGTGATCCCCATATCAAGTAAATCTCTTCCACTCTCGTATACCGTCATCCTTATTCTTCCATCAATACATTGAGATGTCATTCCTAGAAACATTCCACTTTCTTTTGCTTTTTTGATTGAATCATACATTGTTTTTCCTATATGCCCCAATCCTGTTCCCTCAAAAATTATTGCTCTATATTGTAATTTTATTAGTGATTCAATAATCTCTGAATCAAATCCTGGATGATATTTTACTAGTGCAACTTTTGTGTCAAGATTAATTCTTGGATTGTAGTCATTTACATTAAAAAATTCTTTTTTTGTATTTTTTAAAATTTTATCTTCATATATCATGAATGCGGGTTCATCACCAACTGTCTGAAATGCACTTCTTTTACTAGTATGATTTTTTCTTACACGTGTTCCAAAATGACATGCTATAGCATCATCACTCTCATTTTGATGCATT
>Ga0209402_10004696_pt1 | contig 12361 bp, 7 predicted proteins | sample ArcticOcean_MG_C_3_FD_187437 | JGI IMG/M metagenome (GOLD analysis project Ga0209402, IMG submission 187437) | Marine microbial communities from western Arctic Ocean - ArcticOcean_MG_CB8_126 (SPAdes) (version 2) | ecosystem: Environmental > Aquatic > Marine > Oceanic | place: Arctic Ocean... | reverse complement strand
TTTGCCAATGATGTTGTCAAAACAAATATGCCAATCCTGTTAATCTCAGAACCCACTCTGCAAGGATCACTTTCGCTGGCCCCTATTGAGGCTGCCCTTCTCGATGCCGGACTCCCCTACAAGAGGCGATTTACACACGCGGCTCCTGATTATGAACCATACATACAAATCATCGGAAGCGGAGAAATCCCGAAAACGAAACTTTCCGGGATTTCCATTTCCACAATTATTGTAGATGGCCTAAGGGGGAGGTTTGGAGACTCTCGAAAAGGGCCATTAAGTGCAGTCGCCCAAGCACACGTTCTAGCCTCGGAGCTTAACTCCATGAGTCCTCGTCTGAGGAGAATGCGGCCATGGATATTATCTGGAAACTGGATTAACGAAGCACTCGACACGACATATGACCCGGTGTTTTCCTTTCTACGAGACTATCTTTCTGCCGAGGGCTCAATCCGTGTTACCCCCATGACTGAAGTACAAATTCTAGACTTCAATAATTACTTCTGGCTTGAACGTCTTGAGATAGAGAAAGCCACCAAAGAATGGGGGGTTTCAGAATTAGAGAATCATGAAATAATCATGAGAAGGATGGTTAGTCCAATATTATATTCCAAGTTACCTTCTACAGCTAGAGTGGAGGAGTTGCTTTGGCACTGTGTCCTCGGATCTGGCTGGGAGTCGGATCTCGCGTCTCAAATCAGCCTAGCCTTGTCCAATTGGGAAAGCAATGCTTCTACCGACGCAGCATCGATTGTTACCGATTCCCTAGTATCTTGTGGGACGGTGTGATTATTCTATTCTCAGAGTACTGCTGCATCCACTGCATCCAATCCTTAGCGGCCTGATATCTGACTCTATGGAGTTCCTCCTGCCGCAAGAGGGGCACTTCACCATGCCTCCCTTGGTAGAATTCCTCTGACGACCTCCATCTTCAATTACTGGTGATACGATTGCAGCAGGGAATACCAGTAATACACTCGAACCGACTACACCCAAAACTATTGGCATGGGCAATCCAAACCAATATATCGAAAGTGAAAGTATTCCCAAAACCCCTAGCATGATCATACTTGGGACTCTTGTCCTCCTTCTCGTCAGAGTCATCCCTATACCCAATGCCAAGCAAAGAGAGAATACCGAAATCATAGCAGAAATCAGAGGGCTGAATAGGAGTGCATTGTTGGCCATAAACTCAAGTCTAAAGTCAGTATCAGATTCTATGCCTGTTTTCTCCACAGTGAGGATCTCCATTACAATCCATCTTCTATGCATGTAAGCTACTTCTTCATTGTCTAGGTTTACACCACCAAATCCAGATAGCATCCCGGTTCTAATTTCGAAAGAAAGATCCACTTCATCCCAAAAGTCATAACCACCAGGTCTGATAAAATCCTCAATCAGCGTCTGTCTCTCTCCCTTCTCTACGGGGTAACTCGCCTCAACTCTGATAGAAATTTGTTCGGAATTGAAGGACCTAGATACACCTAGGTCAATAGTAACTTTCAACGGTCCAAATTCTACTGCGTCTACTCCGAAAATAGATTCTGGATTCAACATCAATCCGTTTGAGAGAAATGACTTCAGATTGGACTTCGATCCTTCCAGATGAGCCTCTAATGCCGATAGCTCGGTGTTGTCTACTCTAGCATTGGACTTCTCTGTTCCGCTGACGGTATCGGAAAATGTATTCAGGTTCCTCCACCAACTATTCGATCCAAGACTCTTATTCCCTATGTTGTCCAGACCCCATCTCATCCATTGTGACATGGCGCCATCAAACTCTATTGTCGTCTTCCTTTCAATTGAATTGCCATCGTATCTGCAATTAACTTCAACCATGAGGTCAGAACTGCCAGTTCTAGGGGGCTCTTCGTCCGGATACCAGCTATTGTCTCCGGTGTCTTGGCCAAACGTGATTTCGTGAATCTTGTCTGTAGTGATTACAATTGAACCCTGCAGAGAAATCTGGAAGTCCGTCCTCACTGTCCCCTCACTAGAACTGCTTGGTTCCCAGACAAATGTTACATCTACCCAATCTTCGTTCGAATTGACTATCGGACTTTCGGAAATCTCGACGTTCTGAACCATCAATCCTCCTGTGGAACCGGTCCATATTTTGTCGCCGAATCCGGAAGTAAGCCTCACGGGAAAGAATACAAGATTACCCTTTACACTAGCATCGCGAATTTCTACATTCACAAGTGGGAATGAAATAGAAATTGCAGCATCAACTTCTTCCGCTCCCCAATAGAACATTATGCCTGATTCACTTCCCGGGTTAGAGAAGATCAAACTCCTAATAGAAAATATCACTTCGATATTTTCATTTTTTGCGACCTCACCGTCTTGAACTTCAATATCTACTTGAAGCTCACCAGATTCAGTAAAATAGACTGCGGGTAATTGCGAAGAGCTTTCGTATGTATTCCCGCCAACCTTGACTACCACGGTTGCATTAGCCGATACTCCAGCTGAATCTGTAACCTCATAGGGGATCGAGAACGTCCAGGTTCCAGAAGAGTAGCTACTAGCCTTCCCCCATTCTATCGTCCATGAGCCAATTTCTACCTCTCCGAGAACGGATGAGGTCACCTCCACGGTTTTCTTTTCCTCTAAGTCCGACTCGAAAGGAGTAAGTTGCCCACTGTCAGGGTCACCAATCAGGTATAGGTCGAACTCATCCGGAGATTCACAGCAACTATTGCTATCCGCAGCCTGAGTAATTATTGGCGAGAAAACAATCATTACTAGTATCGATGAAAATATAACTGCTAGCCTCGTTCCAGAACGTTCCACGCTACTCTGATTCGTATTGCCCCCTTCAATGCGACGCAACTAAGGGGAGATAATTGCGGTCTTGCTGACAATAATGAATATTCACGACTAACCGTGAAGCCAGATTAATTCAACTACATCGTTGTCAATTCGGTCAAGCCTTGCGAAACCCACTCTCTCAAACTGGTAAACTTCTCCGACTCTCAACTCAAAGTCTTCTATCAGGCCCACCAACTCCCTCATTTCTCTACCTTCTGGAACAAACATTCTTGCTTCTCTGGAAATCTTTTCAGACAGCCAATGAATGATTGGACGGTCATCGCTCCTCTGTTCGCCTTCAATCTCAGCATCAGAGCCCGTGATTTCTATATCAGCGAAGTCTTTCAGACGCAACTTACCCTGAATGAAGTCAGACTCTTGGATAAATATCGAATTATCAACTTCCCACTCCCTCATTCCGGGAATTTCTCCGTCTGGATGCCTAGCAATCTTTGCTTCATTTGGCTTGTTTTCGCTTTGAATTACAATAGGTACCGGATTAGATACGAAAAATCTTCTTTCACAGATTTTGTCTATTATCTTGGAATTGAATGACTCCACGGTTTGCATTGAAATGGAAATATCCTTCTGAGTTAGGCCAATTTCTCCCCAAAAATCAATCAGAGACTGAGCCTCAAATCCTCTGCGCCGTAGGGCCCTTAGAGTTGGTAGACGAGGATCCCCCCAGCCTGAATATTCGCCTGAAATGATTGAAGATGACATTCCGGACGTAGAGAATCCACCGAATTCGTGAACCTTGACTCTGCCCCAGTAAAGAGTCTCAGGATACTTCCAGCCGAAGTGTTCGTACAACAAAGTCTGCTTTCGCGTACTGTCCATCAGATCCTTACCTCTAATTATGTGGGTGACTCCCTGTTCATGATCTTCCACGGCACTCTGGAAATCCAATAGGGGCCAAACCTTGTATTTGTCACCAACAGTTGGATGTGGGGAATGCTGAATTCTTAGTGCTGGCCAGTCTCGCAGTGCTGGATTGGGTAGACTCATGTCCGTCCTAACACGCACAACAGCATCCCCTTCCTTCATCTTGCCGGAATTCATCTCCTTCCAGTCTTCTAGACTTTCCACAATCGCCCTATCTCTGCATGGGCAGTCCGTTTTCGACTCACGAAATTCACGAAACTCTTCGGCTCTACATCGACAAACATAACCATGACCTTTCGAAATCATTTTCTCCGCTTGATCGAGATAAATGGGCATCCTTTCGCTAGCCCTAACGACAATATCGGCTGATCTCCCAGACAACCATTCGAAGTCTTCCTCAATCCATTCGTATGCTTCGACTAAAGGTGGCTTGACTCTGGTATCCGTGTCATCAAATCTGAGGACAATTTTCCCATCATAATTCTCTGCATATTTGGAATTAATCACGATTCCCCTAGAATGGCCAATTGACAGGGGCCCATTTGGATTAGGAGCGAATCTGAGTACAACTTTCGATGTATCTCCAGGGAGGTCACGCAAACCCTCTTTCTTCTGGTGTTTCTCTCTCTCCAGAGCCCGCGGATCGATCTTTTCCAATTCTGAACGAGCTTCTTCTATCCCTTGATTATTAGCCATTGAATTAGCCAGATCCACTTCGGTCTCAATCAATTTTAGCAATCTCTTTGCATGAGGGCGAAGATCAGTTCTTTCTGCAAGAACTCTTCCAAGGACACTTCCAGTTTTCCCCTCTCCACCATATTCTATAGCATTCTGCAGTGCATATTTTCGCACGGTTTGTATGTCCTCAGAACCAAAACCGTTGTCTTCACTCATGTTTCTCAAACAAACCAACCAATAGTTGCATTTCACCGTTCTTGCTAATTCCATTCGTCAAGAGCCGATTGGGTCCTTCTGAATTTTCCAAACTCTCTTGGCGGAATCGGTTTTCGATGGTGCATCATCCAAGCTCTCTCGACATTGCTCCACTTCCGCCTGAGACAGTCATTGGGAATTTCTTCTCTGCAAAGATCTTCAATAGCAGTCTTGGACTTCATATCTGATGGATAACCAGAGCCTAGGTCAACGCCCAATTCCTTCGATAACTTATCTATTGCCAGGTCCCTATTTACTTTAGCAATAATGCTGGCCGCGCCAGTAATCACGTCGGTAGAATCCATTCTATGTTTGGAAATAATCTTGAAACCATTGCTCCTTTTGCCTAGGGCGGACGATACATTTCTTCCGAAACGTTCTGCATCTACATCACAAGCATCTAGAAATAGCGTGAATTTTGATGTAATTTCGATTGCTTTTGTTATGGCCTCAGCAAACAACATCACCTCTAGAGTATTTAGAGTTCCAGATTCCATCCATCGATCAATTTTGCTCGCATCACAGTGAATCAAACCTATTTTCCAACCTCGTAATTCAGAAATTGAAATAATTTCTTCATGAATGGATTCTCTCCTAATCTTGCTTAGATTCTTCGAGTCATCCACTCCTAAATTATTCAGAATACTTCTGTCTTCCTTTGGAATGGAAAGTGCACAGACAACTAGGGGGCCTATAGCAGGCCCTCTCCCAGCCTCGTCAACTCCGATGTGGCGCTCGCTCACATGTCTCCCAGAGTAACTAATGTCATGAAAACTACTGTTTATTGACTCGAAATAGAGAAAGTATGATGGTCATACCCGTCGCTCACAAGACATGGTACCAATATGGCCGTTCAATAAGAAGAAATCCGCAAAACCAACTATTTCCCGAACAAATTACATGACAAACGTAGTTGAATACGAGAAAAAGACCGGAAAGAAAGAAAACAAAGAAGGAGACAAAAACCATCTGAAGACCCAGAAGTTCTTGGATGCAATGAAGTTATTGTCACAGAACAAGAAGGACTAGGAGACCGGATCAGGAATCAGTCTCCTCACTCCTTCCAGATTAATCTCTCCTGCCTGAATTGGTGATTTTATTCCGAATTTCCCGCTCACTTCCGGATCAATCTCTCCGAATTCTCCGATTTCCTTGCCCTTAATCAGAATCAGACTGCCTCTTCCTGTGATCCATGGCCCATGCCCTGGTTCTACCGGCATAAATTCAACATCCTCATGTTCAGCACCCAGATCCCTAAGAAACGCTTGTGCGATTCCCTTTGAAGAAGTGAAACCACTCCCAACCTCGGCGCACGTCCATGCACCTCTTTGGTAATTCTTGAATTTCCTGACTACTGTGCCTAACTCATACACTCTCTGAGGCAACTCATGATGTCTATTTGCAGCAAGCAACCTCAGTAGAGAGGGCAGAATGTATTGTCTTAGAATAGTGTGTTCTGAGGTGATGGGATTGGAGATCAAAGCCATCCCCTCTTCTTGTGGCCATCTGACATTTTCGAATTGGTCTCTCTCATTAGAAAGAGTCAGACTTTGCACTTCTTGTAACCCGCATGCCCTCATACTTTCTCCAAACCTTCTATTCAGGTTTGAAGTCTTGAGTGGAATTGCATCGAGATGTGTCTTTGAGAGAGTTTCTGGGAGGTTCTCGAAACCAAATCCTATCGCAATGTCTTCTACAATATCTACCGGATGCATAATGTCGCTCCTCCAGCGAGGCATCGAAATTAAATGCTCAATTTCTCCGACGACACAATCAGCCCACCTTCCACGTCTATTCGGGCCATCTGTTACAGTCCGACTTTCTTCTAGGTTTCCGCCCATCTTTGTGATTGCACGCGATAACTCATCCGAGCTCAACTGCAAACCCAGAATTTTCCTAATCAGACTCTCTGGAACTCGATGCTTTCGAGCCACTCCCTGTGGGATTGACTTTTTTTTCCCATCCGGGCCAGAGAATTCTATACTCTCGATTCGACCTCCCCTTTCGGACATTGAGAGGCATACAAGAAGAAGGCAGGATTCACAGGACCTTTCATCCCAACCAGTAACTTCGATGAAGAAATCTTTCGTCTCCTCGTGTACAGTTGTATGGTTACCATTGATTATTGGGGGGAATGAAAGAACCTTCTCTTCCGAATCCAGTATCACTGGAAAACGATCCAATCCTTCCATTAGATGGGCATATTCCACTCCCTTCGGATGTTTGGTAAGAATCTGTTCTATGCTCATCTCTTCCGAGCCAGCAAGTGGAATGAAAGAGAAAGTTGGCGCGACGGTCGTTACTCTGAACGGGGGTTTCAGAGAATTTAAATCGTGGACCCCTATGGATGCAAACATCCTCTTTCTTCCCAATGTCATGTGTAATTTTTCCTGGTGGTCCATCAGAGATTGAATGAAATCTTCTCTCTCTTCTGGATTAGATCCCGTATCCACACCTCTAACTACTGCTCCCATTACTATCGGCCTGACCTCTTCTAATTCAGGGTCAACTGAAAGTTCGATTTCACCCGGAAAAATTGGTAAGTCAACTCCGACTTCCGTTGATGACAGGAATGACCTCGACGCTCTTGCTATAGTTTCATGGCTGAGTAGATCCGGTCGATCCGGAAACACTTCGACCTCTATCGACTTCTGATCGTTGCTATCTACCGGGCAACCCAATTCCGGTAGCCACCCTGACCATTCTTCGGCTCTGTGATTAGTCCCGTGAATTTTCTGAATATAACTGAGGATGGAGTGCTTGAAATCAAGAGTAGGAATGTTCTCACCTCAGCTCTAACCACATCTTCAGGGGTCGGTCATATCCCACTAGTCTAAGTCCAGAAATTGCGGCAGTGTCAAAATCATTGGCTCGAAGATTCCTCCTACCTATCCTCTCGATTCTGTCTATTCCGACCTCTCGCATCCAACCACGAACACCAATGCCCAATTCCTCTATCTTCGAACTCAGATTCCCATTAGGGCACGGAGAAACCAATGCCGTACACCCCGAAGCGACAGCAATCACTAGGTCCTTAGCATCAGGTTCGTGCATTACCTCAATCATGACGAATTTTCCTGTTTCACCTATTCCCATTGCCTTCGAAGCAAGACCAATCTTTGGAAGTGAAGAGGCAAGCCTAGAACCACTTCTGGTTGCACAGTTCACAACTGCTCCATCCAACTCCAAGTCCATAACTAGTCTGAAAACACGTTCAATCCTGTCTATTCTCCCCCTTAGCATGATAATCGAATTTGCAGTCATTCTACTTCGTAACGAGGTTAGCATTGCTTCTATTTCCGCGTCATTCAGTCCCGGGAAATCTGTGATGTCGAAAATTATCCCCGAACAATTTCCGACATAATCAATCACCTCAGAGACCTCCTTCCTGCCAATTAATAGCAAGTCGTTCTTCCTTGATTTAGTTCTGACAATTGCTGGTGAATCTACATTTTTCCATTTTTCCGGACCAATTGTTGTTTCACAACTAATTATCCATGGTATTTTCAATAGTGCACCGCCCGAATCGGCCCCATCTTGTACAAGAAGTGTGTAGTGGTCCAATGGGGCATTGTCAGACAACGAGTCCTCATTTGGGTATAGTGAGATATTTTCAAATCTCTCTAAGATGAAATAATCAGGTGAATCAATACTTTCCGAAAGATTTTTCCCCGGTTCTAAAACTAGAGCATCCTCGTTAACGGACAGTCCCATCGGGTCCAGCAATTTTGAAAATTCAGAAATTTCTGATTTATTTATTGATCTCATTTCTACTCCATCCGGAGGTGGCGGGCAACTGCCAGAGATTACGATTTTTCCTCCAGTCATTCCGATGCCCGGTTCTGAACCCACGGACCCCATTACTACGGCTGTGCCACCCGACATCCCTGATCCTAAACGATCACCTGTATGGCCTCTAACTAGTAATATTCCGCCAGACATTGCAGCCCCGGCTTCGTCTCCTGCCGAACCTTGTATTGAAATTTCGCCACCAATCATTTCGAATCCGGCCTTGTCCCCCACATCTTTCTCAACAACTGTTTTTCCAGAAACGTGAAACGCACCGAGCATTGACCCAGCACCTCCTCTGAGGGTCAAAGTTCCGCCTCGATTTGCCGCTCCTACGCATGCCCCCAAGTCTCCTAGACAAAGCACCTTAGCACCCTCCGGCAAGTGAGTCATGACACCAAATTCTCCATCTTTTGGTCTTTCATCACCAGCACGCCCCCAACCAATCTTCACTGGACGACCCTGTTCCAATGCCTGCTCAACGTACTTGTCTAGGTCTTTGTTGAGTTTCAAACTCTTAGTGACAATCTCTCTCAACTTATTGCCCCCTATGCATTACACTACGCTTCCAGAAAGAGGCGACTCATTATTGACTCTTACCGAATTCGCTAGGTTCATAGGCATCCTTCAGACGTCAATTAATCAAAGGCAAAGACATGGAGATTTGAAAATGGTAACCATAAAGGTGGCAATAAACGGTTTTGGGACCATCGGGAAACGTGTTGCAGACGCTATTGATGCACAAGAAGATATGAAAGTCTCCGGTGTAACTAAGACTGGTCCTAGTTTTGGTTGTGAGCTTGCAATCAAGAAGGGTTTTCCACTGTACTGCACATTTGATGATGAGGATAGGATTGAACAGTTCTCTAAGCAAGGATACCCTTGCTCAGGTGGCATTTCTGACTTACTAGCGATTTCTGATATCGTGGTTGATTGCTCTCCTGGAAAATCGGGCGCAGAGAATCTTGAGAAGTACCAGTCAGCAGGCATCAAGTATATTTTCCAAGGTGGAGAAAAACACGAACTAACTGGGCTATCGTATACTTCCTCGGCAAACCATATGGAGAACATTAATGCCAAGGGAACGAGGGTTGTTTCTTGCAATACTACCGGATTGTCTAGAACTCTGGTGCCTCTTTTCGAACACTGTGGCTCATTAAAGGTCGAATGTACAATGATTAGACGAGCAGCCGATCCGGGAGATTCCGGAAAGGGACCGATCAATGCAATCAAGCCAGTGCTGAAAGTACCAAGTCATCATGGTCCTGATGTAATGACCGTGAAACCAGAAATAGAAATTAACAGCCTAGCTGTAGCAGTTCCAACAACATTAATGCATGTCCACAGCATTGTTGCAGATCTCCCGGAGGGACATGGACTAACTACAGAGTCGATAATACAGATGTGGGCAAACACTCCCCGAGTAATCATCATGAATGGCGCAGAGGATCGCATCCCAACTACTGCCGAAGTCATGGAGATGGCTAGAGACATAGGTAGGAAGTGGGGCGATTTGCATGAAATTTTCATTTGGGAAGATGGAGTAAAACTTGTTGGAGATCGTCTCTATTATTTCCAAGCAATTCACCAGGAGAGTGACGTAATTCCTGAGAATATTGATTGCATCAGGGCACTAATGGGTGTTGAGGAAGATTGGCGTAAGTCCGTTGCAAAGACAGATAACTCAATCAGCCGTTATTATTCCTTGTTGTCTTGATAATTTACGCTCGCATAGTGTCAATAGTCAAAAGAGAATCTAGTCTCGGAATACCGAATGTCTACCTCAAAATCAGTCTGCTCAGTCATTGCTCTGTTTTTGTTTTCCACTTTTTCCCATATAATTTCTCTAGAACCAGTAGCAGATGAAAAAGCTCTTTCTCAATCTTACGCGGAGTCCAATGGGCATATCTGGGAAATGTTTCAGAATCCACTATCTAGCGATTATCCAATCTCAGAATCATCTGGTAAAATCCACACTCCCTTCGGAATTTTCGACCCATTGAATGAGGACCTTCCAGTAGGTCCGTGGCAGATTTCAGGCCTCCTACAGCCCCATGATGGCAGATTACATATTGTCCAATCACATAGCTCGGACTTACAAGATCTAGAGAATTCACTTGCATCCTTCGGATTTGACATCATTGATCAGATACCAGACGATTCAGTAATTATCAGTCTCTCGGAAGGGAGTTCAGATGAAGAAATATCACGGGTTCAGAATCTTTCGCAAGTTCGATGGGCGGGACCAATGCCATCAATGTGGAAGGTCTCTCAATCATTATTCCCTTTGTTGGAGTTGGAAGATTCTCTAATTGACTTGGACGTCACCCCTTCTCCAACTAATTCTCAAGAGGATATTGCTGATCTAAGTCGGGAAATAAATGATCTCGAAGGGACGCTACACCAATCTTCCAATTGTGACTTACATCTGTGCCAGATTCAGTCTGCAAATCCCACCTTGATTTTATCATTAGCTTCTGATCATAGAGTAATGAGGGTCGAACCCGGCCCAGTCCTTTCTATTCAGAACGCAAATGCCAGCTTCATAGCCGGTGCTGATTTTGCAAGAACTATGGCCAGTGTCAATCTTACTGGATATGGAGAAGTAATAGGAATTTCTGACACTGGCCTAGATGTGGATCATGACGACTTCAACGGGAGACTCAGGAGCCCAATATTCAATTTGTTCGGGCCAGACAATTCTGGTGCTGATTCAAACAGCGGCCATGGGACGCATGTCACTTCAACACTACTGGGTGATGGATCCGGCGACTCGAGTGCCACGGGAATTGTTCCTCAAGCGACTTTCCATTTCTACCAACTAGAGGTCGATAGCTCCGGACTATTAGCAAGGTGGGGGTCGTTGTACGAAATGTTTGAGCACTCACTACTGAATGATGCATACATCCATACAAATAGTTGGGGTAGTGATAGCTTAGTAGGGGATTACACCTCAGATTCTCGCTCGATTGACTGGTTTACAAACGACTATCCGGAGTTCCTAGTGATTTTTTCTGCTGGTGACATGGGTGAATCCGGAGTCACCTCTCCAAGTACGGCAAAAAATGCACTCTCTGTGGGCGCTTCAACCACGGGTGCTTTCGATTCTGTAACCGTGGGCCAGGTTTTCAACGAATCATCTTCAGGACCAACTTCAGATGGCCGAATAAAGCCTGATTTGGTAGCACCTGGGGTAATGATTTGCTCTGCTAGGGCCCAAGAAGCAGACCTCACCTCCGGTAGCAATTGCTCTGACGCCATGCATTCCGACGGTTCTACTCCAATGTACATGACCTTGAGCGGAAGTTCGATGGCAACTCCAGTAGTTGCCGGTGCATCTGCGATGGCCAGAGAATTCCTGAGGGGGGAAGTCGGAATAGCGACGCCAAGCTCATCCCTCATCAGGGCGTTATTAGTCAACGGGGCAGAGGATATCGGCGAGCAAGATGTGCCAAACCCCCGGGAAGGATGGGGACAACTCAATATCTCCAACAGTCTTTTTCCACAAAGTAATGGAGAGAATCTATCTGTATTCTATGATCAAGAAAGGCAACTTCTTCCAGGTCACAGTTTCATCTACACCTTCGAAGTCTCTGGCGGCAGCGGCATTGATGTGACTCTGGCATGGAATGACAAGGAAGGCTCTGCTTCCGCGGATCAGAATGCAAGCCGACTAGTCAACAACCTCGATCTCGTGGTCACTTCTCCAACGGGGGATGTATACAACGGCAACAACTTCGCAAACGGGATTAGCCAATTAACAGGTCCCAACGACCAGTTGAATAATCTAGAGAGGTTCAGACTACCATCTTCTCAATCCGGAATATGGACAATTCAAGTTGGACATGCCGGAGGTTTTTCTCAAGATTTCTCTTTGGTACTATCTGCAAATGCAGAAGAACGTCAGGAGTCCGATTTGACCGTCGTCCCGAACTCGATT
>Ga0209402_10004688_pt1 | contig 12379 bp, 15 predicted proteins | sample ArcticOcean_MG_C_3_FD_187437 | JGI IMG/M metagenome (GOLD analysis project Ga0209402, IMG submission 187437) | Marine microbial communities from western Arctic Ocean - ArcticOcean_MG_CB8_126 (SPAdes) (version 2) | ecosystem: Environmental > Aquatic > Marine > Oceanic | place: Arctic Ocean... | reverse complement strand
TCAGTTTCAGATTCTTGTTTCAATTTACATCACCATAATTCATTGATAAATTTACAAATTCATTATTTGGTCTGGCTTGAATCATTTCAGCCAAAGAAATTTTTTCAAGTGCTGACTTAACTGTATTATTAATCTTCTGCCATGGCAATTCTACCTTGCAATTAGATTCATATGAGCAGGCACATTCATTTGTTGAACACTCAGTTAAAGCAATAGGGCCTTCAATAGACTCAATAATTGATGCAACCGAAATTGTTGATGCTGATTCCGAGAGTGCATATCCTCCTTGACTACCTCTCTGGGAAACTAGTAATCCTTTATTTGATAAAGCCTTTAACAATTTTGTGACGGTAGGTAATGGTATTTTTGTTCTGTGAGAGATCTTTTTGGCCGTATGCACTGTATCTAATTTCATACTTGCGATTTCAGTCATAACTACTATGCCGTAGTCAGTAAGTTTGTTAATTCTCATCATGAAGCTTATACCTCAGAGAGTTTGGACCAAATTAGTCCTATTTAAAAGTCACCTTAAATTGTCTATTAACATTAGATTTATATCCCTATATACAGAGCCATAATAGAGCAATAATGGAATCTAGTTCTAGCGTATTGAAGGAACTTACTTTAGAATCTGTAAAAGCAGATATTTATTCTAGAAATAATCCTACTCTTACGCCAATAGATATTGAATTTTATGCGACTACAGTTCATAGAATATTAGAGTTAAAAAAGAAACATAGTGCCGTTATTCTAGGTCATAATTATATGGAACCGTTAGTTTTTGGACTTTCTGAACAAGGTGAACAAGGTGATTCTCTTGGATTAAGCATGACTGCAGTTCAGACTGACTCGGAATTTATAATATTTAACGGAGTACGATTTATGGCCGAAACGGCTAAGATTCTTAATCCAAGTAAAAGAGTCCTGATTGCTGACAAAACAGCTGGTTGTTCTTTGGCAGATGATTTTAGAGCTGAAGATGTTCGTATTATAAAGGAACAACATCCTGGAGTTCCAGTAATGATATACATCAATAGTTACGCTGATGCTAAGGCTGAATGTGATGTTTGTTGTACCTCAGCTAATGCTGAACAAATAGCAATGTCAATGCCAGGTGATGAACTAATCTTTGTTCCAGATTTATTTTTTGCACAGAATTTAGAAAATGTTTTGGAAGGGAAAAAGAAAATTTTGTATCCGGGTAAAAATAATAGTGCGAAAGGGGCAGTATGTGAAGTTCATGAGAAATTTTCTTTAGAGGATATAATATCTATAAGGAAATCTTTTGGAATTACCAAAGAAAATCCAAATAGAATGATCTATGTTCATTGGGAATGTAAACCAGAAGTACTCCAAGAAGCTGATTATTACGGAAGTACTACACAAATAAGAAACGATATTGCTCATAGAGTAGCAAGTGGTAATTTAGAGAAAGTATTTATTGCATCTGAATGTGAACTTACATCTAATTTAATGGAAGAATTCCCCTCTGTAGAGTTTGCTACAGCTTGTTCAGTAAGGTGTAATCATATGGCTAAAATATCATTGACTAAGATTCAACCGATACTTGAAGCTATAGACTCTGGAGCCGATTTATCACAATGGGAAGTTAAATTATCCGAAGAAACCATTAAACGAGCCTCAGAACCAATAGAAAAGATGCTTTCACTTAGTTTCTAAATCTTCTTGCAACGAAAGCAATTACTGGAATTGCTATAGCTATTTCAAAACCAGGCAATCCTAACAAACCACCCTCATCACCAAGTAGCCCTGTTGCTTTTACAAGCGTAAGGCTAACAAGTGCCGGTTTTGCAGTGCCGTTTGCAGAACCATTACTGGCCATGTGATCAAAAGTAGTATAATCCATCATTAATTGGATTCCAACGCCAGTAACTTCAGTCCATGTTATAATTGTCGAAGTTATATCTGCACTTCCATTTGGTAATGTTATAGTATATTCTGATCCTTCCGTTACTTCTGCTTTATCATTGTCAGCCATGTATCCGTCAGCTCCCATAACCATAACAAATCTACCATCGAGATTAGTATTCCAATTAACTGGCCAAGCTTCTGCAAATTCAATATTTACTTCCGTTCCTTTCCAGACACTACCAAAGAAAAATACATGATTTCCTTGGACTGCTAGTCCAGAGTCATATGTTACGTTGTCATAGTGAATTTTAACATCATCCCAACTTGTTAAAGTTAGGTCAATTCCAAAAGTATCTCCCGATACTAAGTCAATATTAGTGCTTAAAGAGTGAGATCCTTTTGCTATATCTCCACCTCCGTGTGTACAGTCACTGTCCTCTTCACTTACCTGTTGTCCATTATGTTGGATTTCAATAGTCCAAACACAGTCATCATTACTATCACTTTCCATACTCTCCCACCAGATGTCCAATGATGTAATTGATATAGAAACATCAAATTCTACAGGTTCACTAGTCCAAGTACCTACATCTACTGGTTCTCTACCTGCTTCGAAAAAAATATAGTTGTCGGATTGTCCTATGACTGTTTTTGTAGCTTGCGGATCTTCAGGTAATTTATTTTGAGGAGACAAATCGTCGTTACCTTCACTATTCTGAGTTTCTTTTAAATTAAATTGAAGTTGTAAATCTGGATTTTCGAATTCAGGTTCTTCGGCAGTGACATTAAACGATAGTAGAAAAATGGCTGCGAATGCTATAGCAATAAATGCTGAGACTTGTCTCATAGTTCCTTCCTATTGGGTTCGTTTTATTAAACTTCTCTTTTGTAAGAGCTAACGAAAACAATTGAAAATATAGATAAGATAATCTCGAATCCAGGTAATCCTAGAACTCCACCATCATCTTCTGAGTTTACAACAGTGCCTATAATGTCGAGTGCCTTAATCTCTATGGGTGGTGCTAATACTGAGCTCTTTTTTGTTAGAGAAAAACTAATAATTGATTGGTCAATTTTTGCATATTCATCATCAATATACCAGGTAATTTTTATTGAGGTAATTTTTGTTCCATTTATTTCATATTCGATACCGTCTTCAATAATTGGATATCCCTTTTTTTGTAGAGTATTATTCAAACCGATTCCATCTACTATTAATCTAATGTAATTTCCATCTACTGCTTCTTTTGCATTAGTATCCCAAGCTTGGACAAAATCAAAGCTAACTGTTTGTCCATTAATGTTAGATTGACCAAATTTAATTGCGTCAGCCGCAAATGCGACTCCACTGTCAAAGCTCGCATTATCGTAATAAATTTCTATGTCAGAAAAAGACCAATATTCTATTTCCATTGCAAAAATAGACCCTTTAGGCGCTGAACTAATATTAATATTACCCACCTGGCCATTCCATTCGCATGGTTTAGATTGGGCGCATTCATGCATAATACCCTCACTTTCATCAGAGTAGTATGCGGCCTCTTGTCCATCAATATTTAATCTGAAGCGGTACTGAACTTGAGCATCATAACTATCATCTTGTCCTTGATCAGTTTCTCTCCACCATATATTGAATTTAACAGATCCACTTAACCCAAGATCAAGTGCATTTCCGTTTGCCGCAGTCCAAGTTCCAACATCTTTCCATTCACGAGTTCGCCCTAACAAGCCAGTAGGATCATCTTCGTAAGATTTCGGTGGATTTTCCTTGATTGCTTCTCTATTGTTGTCTCCCCAGGTTTCCGGCGATAAATCATCCATTTCTTTCATGTTAAGATGAATATGATTCATGTTTCCGGTTAGTCCAGATTCGGCCTCAGTATTGGGGATAATGAACAGAGCCATTGATAGAAACGTCAATGCGCAAATTAAAGTAATTCTTTTCGGTACACATTATATCCATTATTGGCTAGCACTTAATAATTTTCGGTCAGTAATGATTAAGACCTACATCTTTCACCAATTATGACTGATTATTCGGTAACTCTAGAAAGAATTAACAAATATCTTGATTTGACAGCTAAAGCATTAGCAAAGGTTTCGATTATTGATGAAGTAGGTACTGATAATCATGGTAAAGCTGAGGATATATTACAAATGGTTCGAGCTTATCATTCTGATGCTAAATTTTTTCTTGATGAAGGTAAAGGTGACGATGCCTTTGCAGCTGTAAATTATGCACATGGTTGGATAGACTGCGGAGTAAGATTAGGATACTTAGATGGCAAAGGTGATTGGCAATTATTTACTTTGAGTAGTTAGTTAGCACCAATACGAATGGTTCCATCTTTATAGTGTATATGGATGTTATTTTTCATATATTCAGCCAAATTTGATAAAGAAGTATAAACTTCATTTTCTTTCATTTTCAATGCAGTGGCAGCTTTCTTAGTAGACCATGGTTTTACAACAAAATCATTAAGTTTCAAATATTCATATACTTTTTTGTCATTTGAATCTAAATCATCCAGTGCCATTGTTAGAACATAGAATAAAGGGTGTTTAAGCTTAACTATTTTCTAAATATCGGATAACGTGGCTTTCATTTTTACTTAGTGGGTACATCTCTTCACCAAGTGTCTCTTTCCAGATTCTGAAGAAAGAACCTTTCATATAATCATTAATAAATTTAGGATGAATATACGAACCTCTACACACGGCCGGTGTATTTCCTAAACGGCCAGCTACCTCTTTTACCATTATTGTACTATTTTTCTTACGTTCTTTTTTATCGTCTTTTTTCTTAAAATTACAAAGAGTTTTTGCAGCTATTTTAGTTCCGCCCCATGTTCTGAAATCTTTTGCTGTGAATTTTTCACCCGATATTTCTTGTATGTATTCATTGACATGGTATGCTTTTACGTCATTCTCATTTCCTTCTTCATCAAAATATAAAAATAAATCTCCGCCTTTTCCTTCTTTAGCATCTTTACACATCATTATCAAAGCAGGCAAATCAGGTATTTCTTCATCGTTTATTTCAATTTCATGTTTCTTACTACTTTTACCAACAAATGTAAATTTTCCACCTACTTGTGAATCATACCATTTATCAGCTTCATCTGTTATTTCCGTAGGTTCAAAATCCATATGTTCATCTTGCATTGTAGATAATCCATATGTAGCCTTTTCACTATCGTCTCTAGAAGTTTCATTTCCGATGCGAATGAAAGTAGTATCCAATAATCTTACAATAAGTGCCATTACTCTTTTGTAAGGTAAACTGTTCTGTTTTTCATTGCCTTCTTCTGCTAAATCCTCAAAATATTGTTCACGAATCTTAGGTAAAGTTTTTCCAAATGAAACCATTTTGTCAAATTTAGCTTCACTTCTTAATTGTGTCCAAATAGGGTGATAAATATATTGAGTTCTCTTCTTTGCATCTATGCCTGTAGCTTGAAGATGTCCATTATTTTTATCACAAATCCAAACATCAGTCCAAGCAGGAGGGATTCTTAATTCATCGGCCCGATTTAGTTCTTTTTTAGCTTTAAGTGGTTTTTTACTAATATCAAAAAACAATTGCTTTTCATCCTTAATTTCCCGAGAATATCCCGGTTCAGTATTATTAGAATAATAGAGTCCAGCCTCTTCAGCATTGGCGATTGCATTTATTTTCGTTTCATTTACCATTTATACTAAGTTTGTTTGGTTTAGTCCTTTTAATTCCGGAAGAATAAATTCACCATCTTTTCTAATTAATATATCATCAAACCAAATTTCTCCACCACCATAGTCCGGTCTTTGAATTAGTACCATGTCCCAGTGTACATCAGATCTATTTCCATTATCTGCAATATCATAAGCATTACCTGGGGTAAAATGGAAACTTCCAGCTATCTTTTCATCAAATAAAATATCTTTCATAGGCTCAGTGATATATGGATTAAATGCTATAGCAAATTCTCCAATATATCGTGCACCTTCGTCTGAATCTAAAATTGCGTTTATCTTTTTATCATCATTTCCCGTGGCTTTTACAATCTTACCTTTTTTTAATTCTAATCTAATATTATTGAACACAGTGCCATGATAAAGAGTTTCAGTATTAAATTGAATATGGCCTTCTACTGAATCTTTGACTGGAGCTGTAAAACATTCCCCATCAGGTATATTGCGCTCACCAGCACATCTAATTGCAGGAATTCCTTTAATTGAGAATCTTAAATCAGTACCAGGTCCTTTGATATGGACCTTTTCAGTCACAGTCATTAACTTCTCTAAAGGTTTCATAGCTTCATCCATTTTCTTATAATCTAAGCAGCAAACATCAAAGTAGAATTTTTCAAATGCTTCAGTCGACATATTTGCTTGTTGTGCCATAGAAGGTGTAGGCCATCTCAATACAACCCACTTGGTGTTAGCCACTCTTTCCTGAAAATGTACTTTTTGTAATAGTTCAGATTGATAGATTGCCATTTTATCCGAAGTTACATCAGACATTTCAGAAATATTTAAACTTCCTCTAAGCCCAATATATGCATCCATTTGTTCCATTCTATATTTTTCTACAGATCCAATTAAACTCATGTGTTCTTCGCTCGTGTCATTTATTAATTCTTTTAAAATTAAGTTATTTTTCCACGTTACAAATGGTAAACCACCCGCTTTTCTTGCAGCTCTTATAGTTGCAATAACCATTTCTTGAGGGATATCAAAAGCTTCAATCAATATTTTCTCACCTTTTTCCAATGAACAAGAATGTGTGATTAGTAAATTTGCTAATTTCTCAAATTGCGGGTTAATCATTTTTCATTATTAGCAGCACAGACTTAAAGAGATTTCCTCAACTCATTTTTCTTGAATTAGAGATTTCCCCTACCAAGTTTTTACCCATAAGTTCGCGTATTTCATTTGGCTTATGCTTGGATAACCACATCATTTTTACAAGGGCAGTTTCAGGAAGAATATCATAGGCTTCGACTACACCTTTTGCAGTTAGCTCTCTACCATTTGTATAAACATTCAAGTTTGTAGTCCCAGATAGGCATTGACTAGTCATAGCTATAGGGATATCTGCTGCAGTTTTGCCAACAACATCCAATAGTTCAGACTTTATGTGTCCCAATCCAGTTCCTGCGATTACAATTCCGTTTTTACCATAAGTCATTTTTTGCCAATCTTCTTCATTAAGACCAGGATGCGACCACACCATCCCAATATTATCATCAAAACCAACCTCTAAAGTTGTCTCTTCACTGGTTGGTTTATATTTCTGTTTCCATTCTATGTTATCACTAACAATGCCTAATGGCTTATCATTTGGAGATGTAAATGCATCTCTTCTAGAGGTATGGCTTTTTCTTGTTCTATTTCCTCTCCATATTGCGACAGTCTGATCATTAGTAGTTTCATGCATAGCTATGCAAATTTCACCTAGATCACTCATTGCTGTTTTCGCAGCTCCAGTCAAATTTAGGTGAGCGTCGCTAGAGGGTCTGTCAGGACTTCTTTGAGATCCTGTAAAAACTACAGGGTGTGCAATTTCAGGCAATTGGAATGACAATGCAGCTGCAGAATAAGCCATAGTATCGGTCCCATGCCCTATAACCACACCATGATTTTCACTATCATGAATTTCTTTTACTTTCTTTGCAATATCTTCCCAATGAGATGGCTTCATGTCTTCAGAAGCCAGTGAGAATAAAGGCACAGCATTTATGTTAGCTATATCATCTAAAGATTTTACCGAATTGACTAATTGCTCAGTAGTAATAGCTGGACTAACTGCTCCTGTTTTGTAGTCTACAAATGATGCAATTGTTCCTCCAGTTCCTAAAATGGTTATATTTTCCAAATTCTTATTATTAATTCTTTTAGTTGTAGTATAGTCTATTTTCTTTGCTTTAGACAATATCCTCATTTCCGCACCTTCGGTAGAAATACCAATATTATAACCATTATCAAGTTTAATCATGATTATATGATCACCTGAAAACTTAGGTTTAGGTAGAATTAATCCCTCGTAAGTTAGGGTCTTGGTTTCGATTCGAACTTTATCGTGAACTTCAGCTCCGCAGTCTTGAATAAACTTTTCCGCCGATGTAGGCATATTCCTTCATTCAAGCGGAGTTTATTACTATACATCCCCTATAGGTTTTTGTGGGTTTAAGAGATAGATTCCAGAATCTCAAGGAAAGCGTAAGTCAATGGACTGAAGATATAAGTGGCAATTCTCTCGATAAAAAGATAGAAAAGAATTTGGTGGAAATGGAGAGTGGTTCAGAAATTGCAAGAACCGCTGCAGTTAAAGCCCTTGTAATTCAGGCCCAGATAGATGAGAAATGGTTAGATCCTATAATTAATTCTTTTACAAGAGTTCTTCCAAAGCAACCCGGTACTACTCAAGAAGCAATTATTGATGGACTGATGGAATTACGTAAGCATAGTCCATCTAAAGGTAAGGAAATTTTTGAAGCGATGCAACAAACATTTGACAGTCCTTATCCTAATGTACGTAGTAAAGTAGTAGAAATTTGGACTCGTTTTTCGCTTAAATCGAACGCCAAAGAGAGCGACACTATCGCTGATTTGTTTGAAATATTGAGTGACGAAGACAAAGATGTTCGTTATCAAACACAAGAATCACTAATAAAAATTTTGAACACAGTGCCTAAGATTGCATTGCCTAAATTAAAAAAAGCATTAAGTGATGATGATTGGAGAGTTGTTTATCATTCAATAGTAATTTTGACAAATTTTGCTAAGAAACATCCGGGACCTTCTGCATCCTTAGCTCCAGAAGTAATTAAAGCATTTAATTCAGGAGAACGTTTGAAGGAAAGGGCAGCAGATTGTATTGGGATTCTTGGACTTTCAAATCCAGATGCAATGAAGCCAGCAATTCCCGGTTTAATAAAAGGCATTGAAAGCAAGTCTTCTGAGCTCAGAAAGGCTTCATCAAAAGCAATTGGAAGAATAGGAAGTAAAAATGCAATGGTAGTTTACAATGCAGTCCCTAAGTTGGCCAAAGCTCTCAAAAATGATGATTGGTATATTCATGTTGAAGTTGTTAAGGCATTAGGATATATTGCTTCTAACAAACCCGCTTTAGTCAAACCCCATTTAGAAATAATACGCAATAGAACTAAAACTGGAGCTGAACGAAATATATGTCAAGCTGCAGAATGGGCACTCAAAAAGGCAGGTGGCTAATGCCAGGTCAAGGTCGGCAAGGGCGCACTGATGCCTTTCAAAGAAAAGCCCGACGAGAAGGATATCGAGCACGTTCAGCATACAAATTAATGGATATTCAAAAGAAGAGTAGAATTTTCAAGAAAGGTAGTATTGTTTTAGATTTGGGTGCGGCACCTGGTGGTTGGTCTCAAGTAGCTTTAGAATTAATGGAGGGAGAAGGCAAACTAGTTGGAGTTGACCTTCAGCATATTTTACCGCTCAATGGAGCTACATTTATTCAGGGTGATCTTCGAGATAATGAAATTAGAGAAGAATTACAAAAATTAATTCCTAAGGCCGATGTTGTAATTTCAGATATGAGTCCTAATTTATCCGGTACTTATTCAATAGATCAGGCGCGTTCAGTTGAGTTGTCATTGTTAGCTTTAGAAATTGCAGCAGAAAGAAACGCTCAAGCTTTCGTAGTCAAAGTATTTGAAGGTTCAGATTTTCAAGAATTCCGTAAAGCAGTCAAAGAGGAGTTTAGTTCAGTACGAACACTTTCTCCTGAAGCTTCTAGAAAACAATCTAGTGAAGTTTATTTGATTGCCAAAAGGAAATATAGATGAACTTAGGAGTTTTATTCTCAGGAGGTAAAGACTCGTATCTAGCTCTTCAATATGCATTAGAAGAGCATGAAATTACTTGTCTTTTAACATTAGAATCTAAAAAAGAAGATAGTTGGATGTTCCACACACCTGCAATAGAGTGGACAAGACTTCAAGCCGAAGCTATGAAACTCAATCATCTTACATTGGAAACAAGTGGTGTTAAAGAAGAAGAATTAGATGATTTAAAAAGTATTATAGAATCTGCAGTTTTAAAATATTCAATAGAGGGTATTGTTACAGGAACCCTTGCATCAGTTTATCAATCTACAAGAATTCAAAAAATTTGTAATGATTTAGACTTATGGTGCTTTAATCCATTGTGGCAAATGCCCCAAAGAGACCTTCTTCAAGAATTATTATCTAATAATATAGAGTCAATTATAACTGGAGTTGCAGCGGAACCATTTGATGATTCTTGGTTAGGTCGTTCTATTAATTCGGAATGTATAGAAAATTTGGTAGTATTAGAGTCAAGTCATAGAATAAATCCAGCCGGAGAAGGCGGTGAAATCGAATCATTTGTAGTTAATGCACCTTTGTTCACTAAGTCTATAAATATTTCTAAATCTCAAAAACATTATTCTAATTTTTCAGGTCGCTTAGAAATTTTGGAGGCTTTTTTGGAATGAGTACACTTTTGATTTCAACTTGTGAAAATAAATTAAGTGAAAGAGAATTTGTTCAGCCAATCTCTAGAATCATTGGAGGTAACCACGAGACATTACATTATACTCAATGTACTGGTAGTAAAATTTCACATTTTGATAAAATTATAATTTGTGGTACTGCTTTGAAAGACAATTCATATCTTGAAAATTTAGATACTTTCAAGAAACTTTTTTATGACTTTCAAGGGGCTATTCTTGGAATATGTTCTGGAATGCAGATAGTATGTTCTATTTTTTCTAGCAAAATAGTTGAAAATATAGAGATAGGCATGGTCGAAGTTGAAACATTGAAAGAAACTCAGTTATCTAATGGCATATTTCAAGCATACAATATACATAATTATTCTGTAGACAAATTAGATAATTTCACCGTGTTAGCAAAAACTATAACAAGTTCTCAGATTGTTAAACATAATAGCAAAAAAATATTTGGTATCTCTTTTCATCCAGAAGTTAGAAATGAGAAAATCGTTTCTAATTTTATGCTAATCTAAAGGTCTTTTGCCCCAGTTACTACTTTGCTAGCACTGAGTTTAGTAAATCCGATAACACTTGAAATGTCATCAAGGCTTGCGGCTTTCAAATCACTAATAGTATGGAAACCAGAATCATACAGATTCTCAGCTTTGATAGTACCTAGTCCTTTAATTTTTGCTACAGCTTGAACGAATTCAGACTTTCCACCACCAGGTCCACTGGCTTTACCAACTGCGGGAAATTTTCCAGCTTGGATACTACGCCATTCTTTGATAACTTCAGATATTGATTCTAAGCTACTAACATTTAGATTAAACCAGCTATCTCTTGCATGTAATGATTTTCTAGCAAGGTCTAATTCGTCTTCCATTTCTTGAGTTATTGAAAGAAGTCTATCATATTTTACAGTCTGGTCATTCATGGTGTCTTCCATTACTCTAATTCGAGGTTCATATTGGGCTTCAACTTTACCTTGTCTTTGCCTTTCAATTTCCATATCACGAAGTTTGGTATCTCTTTCCATTAATAATTCTTGTAAAGAAGTAATCATAGTTTGTTTTGTTTCTATATCTGCTTCTAAAAAATTAATACGATCCAATGCAGCATTCAAATCTTTTTCTTGTAGTTCATATGCATCCCAAAGTTTCTCTAACCTTTGTTGTTCTAGGCTTAGGCTGCTTTCTATTTGAGCAAATTTTTCTTCGTTTTCAATATCCATATAGATTACTCTTACGTTAATAAACACGCTACCTATTATATAATCTGCTCTGCCGATTGTGTTTTGTGGAAATAGTAATAGGAAGTGGTAAATTACGCATACAAGATTTTGATAAACTTAAATCACTCATCAGTCCGAATTTTTCTTTAATTAATCCACAGTGTGTATGTGGTTCACTTCACCTTAAACAAGCTGCATTTCTTGCAGATAGTGCACATAATGGAAATTTCAATTTATCTAAAGAAAGATCTACCGAAGTTTTACTATACTTGACGTTTCAAAGACAAATTTCAAAGGCAATTAAAATAGGCGGTATTGATACAAATACTAAGTCTGTTGCTTGGGTTTCTTTTGGTGAACCTCCTTTAGAATTATTAGATATGATAGAAACTGATGATTCAATTATTTCGGGTAATTCTTTTGATTATTCCAATACTAACCTAGATGTTTCAATTATTAATAATTCTTCGTTTGAAGACAAACAAAAAATCATTATGACCAAAACTGCGACTCTATCCGTTCAACCACGTTAAAAGTCAAGTTTTTTTAACCTGACTAATTACCTTTGTTTATGTCGAACTCAGAATTAATTGAGAAACTCAATGGCGGACTTGGGTGGGAATTGCGAGCAGCAGCACTTTATTCACACTATTCGGCCTACATTAGAGGAATCAACCGACTTCATCTTAAGCCATTTTTTGATGAGGAAGCAAATGAATCCCATATACATGCCGATGCAGTAAGGGCTTCTATCGTTAAATTAGGTGGAGTTGCAGTAACAGATCGAGATTCTACTG
>Ga0209402_10004685_pt1 | contig 12381 bp, 10 predicted proteins | sample ArcticOcean_MG_C_3_FD_187437 | JGI IMG/M metagenome (GOLD analysis project Ga0209402, IMG submission 187437) | Marine microbial communities from western Arctic Ocean - ArcticOcean_MG_CB8_126 (SPAdes) (version 2) | ecosystem: Environmental > Aquatic > Marine > Oceanic | place: Arctic Ocean... | reverse complement strand
GAGCCATAGAACTCATTGTTTCATTAGAACTATTTGTGCATCCAAATATAAAAAAAAGCAAAATCCCAGTAAGTACTAATTTATTCATATTTCACCTTTCGGCATTTAACTATCAGGTATTTACACGATGACGCCCAATTCAAGGGGTGCATTCCAAACAATCACACACTGCCTTAGATTTAGTATTTGCAGGTCTACGTGCACGATAAGCAGGATGCTTGCGGCATCCTTCTGCAATAATCTGGAGTAATTCGATTTTAATATTTATAAAAAAATCGTCAGCAAAACAATCACACCACCTACAACAGCTACTGCTGCAAATACAGCTGCAAGAAATGCTATAGTTAAAGTAATTCCAATAAAAAAGTGGTTCCATTGCTCCATACGTCACTATATCACAGGTTCACTATCAATTGATCATGGATTGAAATTATACTCCTACAAAAAGACATACCGCCTCCGCATAAATATATTTAATCCCTTAATACTTTTAACATGTGATAACACTATAACAATAGTTTTAGTAAACTTTTTGTCGCGAATTCATATATTTTTATCTAGATTGAAGCGCATCTCTTCTTGATTGGAGGGCATCTCTAACAGGTATAACCTCAACAGGACCTTGAGCAAGATGAAATTCAAAAAGCTTGGCAACATCTTCAAATTTATCTGCTTCTACTACCGCAAACACACGGTGTCCGACTGGATAACCCCATGCACCAATTACTTTTACATTTTCATTCCCATCCATCCATGGTTGATTTGTACCTAATGGCACAGCTTCAAATGTGTCAACTACTTGACCATCTTTTACTCTTGGACATGTAATATGATCATGCTGCGCAATTATATGAAATATCATTTATTTCCTCCTCATCGCCTTATGTTAATTGCTCGGTAGTATATATCACAAGATAACTATTTTGAACCTAATAGAAGACCATAAGCGGTAATCTATGGCTTTTTTATAATAACTTATAACCACTTTTCATACGAGGCTGGCACCAAGATATGACAAAAGATCACAAGGTTTGTTATAATTTTAACAGTGATGACAAAGGTTTTGTATTTTAGGAAATGTATCATTGCCACGGAGGTACCCCAACGTTCCAATCCCCTACCCCGGTTCCACTCTTTTAAACCTAATGAAGGCAACAAGTATCAATAAAGAAGCTTTAATAACAATTTTATCAATAGTTATTGCAATATTAATTGCTTATATAGTTGCTATAGCTGGAAATCAAGGTTCAATTAGGATTCTAGATTTTCCTATGTTTGGATTATGCTTTATTATTATATTTGCAATACAATGGGTTGTTTTCATACCGTCGTATATATTTAAAACAGAACGTTTTTTCGATATTACAGGTAGTCTGACATATTTATCAACAGTAATTATTATTCTGGCCCACACAAAAACAACTGAACTTCGTTCTTTACTTATTGCTGGATGTATTGCTATCTGGACTATTAGGTTAGGAATATTCCTATTTAGCAGAATTAATAAAGCTGGGTCAGATGGCAGATTTGACAATATTAAAACAAATTTCCTTAAATTATTACAAGCGTGGACATTGCAAGGACTTTGGGTAGCTATAACAATTGGTGCTGGATTAGCAGCTTTAACTTCAGTTCAATATAAACCCTATTCAGTTATTGATCTTACTGGATTAATAATTTTCTTAACGGGATTCAGTATGGAAATTATATCAGATCAACAAAAACAAGATTTTAATTCTAAAAATAATTCATCTTTTATAACAACAGGTCTATGGAAGTATTCGCGGCATCCAAATTACTTGGGAGAAATAATCCTTTGGTTTGGGATAGCTATTATGTCGGCAACTAATATGTCAGGGTGGCAATATATTACATTAATTTCACCAATATTTGTTAGTTTACTATTGATTAAAATCAGTGGAATACCAATGGTTGAATCTAGATCTGATATCAAGTGGGGAACCGTGGAAGAATACAAAATATATAAAAAAACCACTCCGGTTCTCATACCTAATTTATTCAAGCTATTTAAAAGAAATTAATTATTGATAGCTTATTTTTTGAATTGATATATACCATTTTTATTTTCGATTAAAAACCACGAGCTCTTAATACCTTGTATATCAGAACTTTGCTTATCGAATTCCAATTCTCTAGCACAATTATGGAATAGGCTACCATTTAATATAGACTCTTCGGTTAATAAATTTAATTCAACCATTAATCTTAAAGCTGCAGCACCCCATTTATCTGGACCTATATCACTACTATCTCTTGAATAATTTTCTGAAGCAATTTTAAGAATATCACTATTCGGATTACTATTATTATTTATTTCAGAAACTAAAGTTGTAGAAAAATAATGAGCTCCACCTTCAACAAACCAAATTGTATTACTATTTTCTTCATCTTGATTTTGTCTATTTTCACATTCACCTTCCATTGCTAAATCTTGCTGAAAAGCATGGTAAAATTCGTGTAACAATAAATTTTGAAAAACTTGCAGCGTTTCATTTTCTCGCATTTGTTGTGTTATCCCCATAGCAACAACTCTAGAAGTGGCACATACGGTATGCATAGTTGATGCATCGCCTCCTTGCTCAAGCCATGCTCTATAATCAGAAATATGTTGATTTAAAGCTCTATTATCGCCTTTAACACAAGGTTCTTCCTTAAGCCATTTTTCAACCTCACCCAATATAGATTCTATTTGAGATGTGGTTAATAGTCGGTCATGTTGAGAAAAAATTCGATCTGCATAATCTGATCGAATTAATTGTTCAGGATTCTTTCTATTTCCAACAGGGTATATAAAAGAAAATATGTTCGATTTTCTACTTTGCATTTTAGATTCTGCTAATGTGACCCATTTTTTAATGTCATTTGTTGGATAATCAGAATAATTTAGTATTGTTATAGTTGGAGTAGTTATAGGATTTGGTATAGGCTTGGAAATAACGGTAGGTGTTGATGTAGGTGTTGATGTAGGTGTTGATGTAGGTGTTGATGTAGGTGTTGATGTAGGTGTTGATGTAGGTGTTGATGTAGGTGTTGATGTAGGTGTTGATGTAGGTGTTGATGTAGGTGTTGATGTAGGTGTTGATGTAGGTGTTGATAGTTTTGGTTCAAATTCTTGTAGCATTGGAGTAACTGTTGGTTTTGGCTCTAGATTTTGTTGCAACTTTCCTAAAGTATTCACATCTACAGTTGATTGATTATCTTTCGTTTCTGAAGATTCTTCATTAGAAGAACTTCCGCAAGCTGTTAATGTGAATGTAAGAATTAGTAGTAGAATTATATTTTTCAAGTTGCTCCCCAATATATTAATCATCACTGTATACAAAGTTAGTTTAAAAAACTCTAGAAACTGAATATTGTGTTTCTTTACTGAAATTCCGATCTCCAATACAACCGTATTTCAATGGGCTCCATCATTGTGAATCTTAATATTATAAGTATCATATTTAGAGTTAATAAGATTTCTATCCATAATAGTATCTTTGTATTATAAATTTACTATTTATAAATTAAGTGAATCTTTAACAGTACTTCCTATGTGACTTGTAGTAGAAATCACTTCTACTCCTGCAGAATACAAGGCTTTAATTTTTTCTGCAGCTCGAGCGGATTTACCGGTGATTATAGCACCTGCATGCCCCATGCGTTTACCTTTTGGAGCACTAGCTCCAACTACTAATCCAAAAATTGGCTTATGGAAATTCGATTTTATATACTCTGCAGCTTCTTGTTCTTTTGTCCCACCAATTTCGCCAATAAGAACTACAGCATCAGTTTCATCGTCTTTTTCAAACATGTCTAGTATATCAATGAATGAAGTTCCTGTAATAGGATCTCCACCAATACCTACACAAGTTGATTGACCAATGCCTAGTTTTGTAAGTTGTCCGACAGCCTCGTATGTTAGTGTTCCACTTCTCGACACAACTCCAATCCTTCCAGGCATATGGATACTTGCTGGCATAATTCCAACTTTACAATTTGAAGTTGGAGATATCATTCCAGGACAATTTGGACCAACTAAAATAGAAGATTTACCTTGCAAATAGTTATAAATCTTTAAAGAATCTAGTATGGGGACACCCTCTGTGATACAAGCTATTGTTCCAATACCTGCATCTATAGATTCAGAAATAGCCTCAATAGCAAAAGCAGGAGGAACAAATACTAATGAAGTATTAGCACCAGTTTCACTAACCGCCTCTTCAACCGTATCGAAAATTGGGACAGTATCTTCAAAAGTGTTACCGCCCTGGCCAGGTGTGACTCCCGCAACAACATTAGTGCCATAGTTTTTACATCTTAGAGCATGAAAACTACCCTCTCTACCTGTAATTCCTTGTACAACCAGCTTGGTTTCTGAATTAACTAAAATACTCACTTATTTCTCCGTTATATAAATTATGAATTTGAAAATTCTTTTCTTGCATCGTCTAAATTATCGATTAATTTAACATCTAATGATGATTCTAATAAAATTTGTGAGCCTTCATCTGCATTAGTGCCTAGCATTCTAACAACAATAGGTGGAATGTTAGTCTCTTTACTTGCTTGAACAATACCTCTAGCTGCAACATCGCATCTAAGAATTCCGCCGAAAAGATTAACAAATATTTTGTTTACATCGGGATCCGAACAAATTATTTTCATAGCTTCAGCAACTTTATCTTCATCAGCTCCGCCCCCAATATCTAAAAAATTAGCAGGTGTGGCTCCTCCTTCTGAAATAACATCCATTGTTGCCATAGCAAGTCCAGCACCATTAACCAAGCAGCCTACATTGCCGTCTAATTTGACGTAATTAATACTACTTTCACTAGCTCGAGTTTCACGTTTATCTTCTTGATCTTTATCTCTCATATCAAAAAGGTCTTTATGGCGGAATAATGAATCATCATCAAAGTTGATTTTTGCATCTAATGCTATTAGTTGATTATCATGTGTGATAACTAAAGGATTTATTTCCACCATTGAACAATCTTTATCACAAAATAATTTATATAAATTACTTATCAATGCAGTAAAAGGGCGAATCAAATCTGAATTGATATTTAGTTTTTTAGCTAATAGTCTCAACTTATAGGGCTGTAGTCCTAATATTGGATCAGCATGAACAGTTAATATTTTATCTGGATATTGTTCTGCAACTTCTTCTATATTGACGCCACCAAATTCACTTGCAACACAGATGATTGATTTCGAAAATGCATCCAATACAATTGCTAGATAAATTTCACGTTGAATATCATACATCTTTTCAACTAACACATTATTAACTGGAACACCTGTTTTCCCAGTTTGTGCAGTAACTAAATTTGATCCTAATAGGCTAGAAGAAAATGATTCAATTTCATTCGAAGATGAAAGTAATTTCACACCACCAGCTTTTCCTCTTCCTCCAGCATGAACCTGTGCTTTTACAACAACCTTAAAATCATATTTAGCAGCGATCTTAGTTGCTTCTTGAGGCGTTGCGGCAACTAAACCTTCAGGAATAGGAATTGAGTAATTTTCAAAGAGTTTTTTTGCTTGATATTCATGGATATTCATATTTAAACCAATCGTTTATTATTTGGCCGTCAAAACACCCACTTTATAAATTATCTATACAAAATCAGTAATAATAACTTATAAATAGTATCTTTAACTATATAATGGTATAGATTATTTCTATTAAATGCAATGATTTTGTCGATAGTTAAATATTTATATAGCCCTACTATTTTCTCAATATTTCTGTTTAATAAAACTAGATAAATTGGGTAATAGACACAGATTTATGCATTGTTTTATCTACTTGTTTTCAAAAAATCGCTGAACATTCTTGGTATTAAGAGCATTAACATTATTTTCTGATACACCCAATTCAATCAATTTGGGTAATACTTTACGTTTAATAAATAGATACCCGTCAGGATTTCTTTCCCATCGTGCAGCTCTTTCAGTCATATTCGCATTGTGAATTCCCAGATTAAAATCATGAGAAAGCATGATACGATCTCCGTACCCTTGATCTATAAGTTCTTTAATAATAAGAGTTCTCGTATTCCAATCTGGATTAGAACCAGGAAAGTGATCTAATCCAAGCCATGCACCCTTATCTAGTATTCCTTTGAGGTAATCTGAATTAGTTGTATCATTACTATGGCCAATACAAACTCGATTTAAGTCCACACCTTCTTCTTGTAAAATCCTAATTTGTTCGTTTCCCACAAATGCAGGGGAATAAGTATGAGTAAGTATTGGTACTTTTGTCTCCAATTGTGCTCTTGCAACAGCACGACTAACAGAATCAAAACGTTCAGTAATTCCTTCTCTATCTGTAGATATTTTTATGACTCCTGCTTTTATTCCAGTACCTTGAATTCCTTCAATTATTTCACGAACATAGAGAGGTGCAATTAAATTGGGGTCTATTCCAACAAATTCTCGTGGTGGTACTATCCAACTACCTGTTGTAGTAATAATATTTATATTACTTTTCTTTGAAACTTCTTGTAATAAAAGCACATCTCTTCCTAAATCAAATGGGGCCATATCTATAACCGTAGCAATCCCTTCATTCTTACATTCTGCAAGATGAGTTGTGGCTGTCTCTATTGTGCTTTCTCTGTCGATAAATTCTGGATACACTTCTTTCATACCAGCAGATGTACTTAGAATATGTTCATGGACTAAAGTATACCCAATCTGTGAACTTTCTATTGTCCCTAAGACAGTATTAATTGATGTCATAATCACCTCACTATCGCTTTTTGGTAGTGTATATATTATAGGTCTTTTGTTAGATTCATAACCACACTCTAGATAGAGAATATGTTTTAGTCTTTAATCTTTGGCGGTCTTGTGAATAATATTAGAAATCCAGACAGAATATAGAGTGCTATAAATACAGAAAATATCATAGTATATGAACCTAATTTATCATAATAATAGCCTGCAAGAATCGGACCTATTGCGAGAGAAATAATATTAAACGGTGTAGTTAATCCTCTAATTGCACCAAGGTTTCCTCTCCCATAATAATCAGCCCAAACAATTATTGACATCAATACTATAGCCCCTCTGAATAAGCCGTAAACTATTGCAAAACAATAAAGCATAAAAAGTGTATTACCAGCAAGTAAGAAATAAGTACCAATACCACTACCAATCATTACGACAAAAGTTAAATATCTGACTGATATTTTTTCTAAAAGAAATCCAAATAAAACTCGTGCAAAACCTGCAAAGATAGCCCATAAAGATATTATCAAAGCTGCCTGTGTTGAAGTAAAACCTTGATGTACAATATGATTGATTTGATGTGTCAGTATTGCCATTACTGATATATTGCTTAATCCAAATGAAAGAATAAGAAGCCAAAATTGATGTGTTTTAGCAGCCTCTTTTGGGGTCCAAGACTTTGTATGAGATTCCAATCTATTATTACTGGGACCCTCTTCATCAGTAAATCTATTATCAGGTAATAATCCATAATCTTCAGGTTCTCTTTTCATCATAAAAGATACCGGTGCCATAATTATCAAATGGAGTATTCCAAGAAATACCCATGCAGTTTGCCAAGAATAACTAGTAATAATAATATTTATGACTGGTATTAAAACTACTACCCCCACTGAACTACCCAAGTCTGCAAATCCTAAAGCTCTTCCTCGAGTAGCTATAAACCATTTGGAAATAATTGTACCGGTTACCAAATTACTAATACCAGTAATAGCGATTGCACCTATTAATCCATAGAATATATAAAATAACCAAACATTGGTAATAAACCCAAGTGTAATCGTCGCAAACCCTGTAAAGAGTGTAGAAATAATAAATAATGCTTTTGGTCCTGAAGCATCAACTCTTGGACCAATAATTGGTCCAAGTATAGTACCTATAGCTTGCCGAATTGCTATGCCTATAGATATACTAGCAATTGACCAGTTTAATGATGAAGACATAGGCTCTATAAACAACCCAACTGCCACAAGCCCAGTCACCGAGTACATTGCATTTGAAATGAAAGAACCTAGCACGACCCACCAACCCAGATATACAGATCGTTTTTTCATACTAGGCATTTAAATCCCACCTTTTAGCAATGCATGTCGATATATATTTTTCTCTGTCATACTTCTACTCTGTCGATATTTCCCATTGTAAAGATCGTTCAACAGATTTATCCCAAGTAGATATTAATCGATTCCTATCTTGATTTGACATTGAAGGATAAAAATTACCCCCGTTTGTCCATTTAGATTCAAGTTCCTCAATTCCAGACCAATAACCACTACCGATACCTGCCAAATAAGCGGCACCTAGTAAGGTTGTTTCTGCTATATAAGAACGATGAATATTAAAATTAGATATATCCGATTGAAATTGCATTAAAGTATTATTGGATGAAGCCCCTCCATCTGCTTTAAAATCTTTCAATGGGATATTCGATTGATCAAGCATTAAATTAATAACATCATTACATTGATAAGCTATTGATTCTATAGCTGCCCTGGCAATATGCCCACGATTACTACCTCTAGTTAGTCCTTGTATACTTGCTCGAGCATCAGGATCCCAATAAGGAGTGCCTAAACCTGTAAATGCCGGAACAAAATACACCCCTCCATTATCGGTAACACTTAAAGCTAATTCCTCAATTTCTGAGGAGGTTTGAATAATTTTAAGCTGATCTCTTAACCATTGTATTGTGGAGCCAGCAGAAAATACTGCGCCCTCAAGAGCATAAGAAATCTGTCCATCTAAACTCCAGGCAATTGTCGATAAAAGTCCTTTATCAGCAGAAATCAACTCAGAACCAGTATTAATTAACAAAAAAGCACCAGTCCCATAAGTCACTTTCATCGTACCAGATTCAAAACAACATTGACCAAACAATGCACTTTGTTGATCCCCTGCAATTCCTGTTAGAGGAGTTGAGGAAATATTATAAAATCCTGCCGATATATCTGCCAATTTCGCACTCGAAGGAACAACTTCAGGTAACATTGATAATGGTATATTCATAATATCCAGAAGCTCTTTTGACCACTGTAACTCATTAATGTCAAAAAGCATTGTACGGCTTGCATTACTTACATCAATTACGTGCTTTGATCCTTGAGTTAAATTCCACACCAGCCATGAATCTATAGTACCAAATGCTAAAGACCCTTTCTCTGCCAATTCACGTGCTCCAGATACATTATCTAAAATCCAAGAAATCTTAGTTGCAGAAAAATATGGGTCTATTGTTAATCCTGTTATCTTTGATATAGTTTTAGACAATCCCTTAGCTTGGAGTTTTTTACAATAATCAGTAGTTCTTCTACATTGCCAAACAATCGCATTATATATAGGTTTGCCTGTAAATTTATCCCACACAATTGTAGTTTCTCGCTGATTAGTAATTCCCATAGAAACGATTGATTGAAAATTTATTTTGCACTCGTCTAATAATAAATTTACTGTGCTTATAACACTTTCAAGAATTTCTAAAGGGTCTTGTTCTACCCAGCCAGGTTTAGGGAAATATTGTGGAATTTCCTGGTATTTTGAAGCTACTAAATCACCTTCATGATTTACTAACCCAGCTCTAGTGCCAGTAGTTCCTTGATCGATAGCTAGTATGTAATCCGGATTTTTCATAAACAAACTCACAGAATTTAGTAATTCACACCTGGTAATGTAAAATTTGGGTAAATATTTTCAGAAAACAAAACATCTTCTTCCGTCAAACCTGAATACACCAATACTGAATCAATACCAAAATTTACCGCACCCAAAATATCAGTTTGTAATTGATCCCCTATCATTATCATATCCATAGTCTTTGTCCTTCGAAAAGCTTCTTCAAAGATCTCCTTATATGGTTTACCCAACCTTGTTATATCTAATTTAGATTTATTTGGGTAGCGAATATCTACAAATTTTTCTAACCACAAAAGAATACTACCCGCTCCAATACCAACATAATTTGTCGTTTTAGGATATAAGAGATCTGGATTTAACAAAACTATAGAAATAGTTTTCCCTTGATCAAGTATTTCAAATATTTTATTTATAAGATCTTCAATGTCTGAAAAAGAATAATTGTCTGGAGAAGCCCCTATAATTAAAACTTCAAATTCATCTTGATTAATTACTCCTCCTGCATCTGCAATATAACTAAAACAGTCATCTGTACCTAATACTCTACATTGAGAGCCAATAAGATTATTATTCTCAAAATAGCGATAAATTAATGAACCAGCTGTAATTATTTTTTCTTCAGTAATTTTCAGGCCCAAGCCTTTATAAAATTCCGAAGAAGTTGCAACGGAACGTGATGCATCATTTGTGACTATATAATAAGGCTTCTTGATATTATTTAGATGATCAATCAAGAGTTGCGCACCAGGCAATACTCCATATTCGTTCACTAGGACACCATATGCATCAAATAAAATTGCTTTATAATTAGTAACAATGTCATTAATATTAGTATTGGGTATATCAGAAAACTTCACTTAACACCTTAAAATCATTCTTGACCTTGTATGAATGCTGAATGAAAAGGGTCAACCCCTCCTCTAACAGTACCATCTTCGGATTTTGTTATAACTACGGGGCTGGCAAAACTAGGAAAACCTACATCTAAAGAGTGGTCTCCAATAATTTGAAACCTATGCCCTCGTGGCTCTAATTTTGATAAAACCTCAGAAGAAATTCGAGGATCAGTACTTATTACTTTAGCGCTACAATCTATCCGCGGAGAATCAATAGCTTCTTGCGGGCTCATACCATAATCTATGCATTTAACTATCAGCTGTGTTACACAATTGGTGATACGACGACCACCAGAAGCACCTACTGACATTTCGACACCATTGTCACCTAGAACTAATGCAGGAGTCATATTATTTAATGGGAATTTTCCCGGTTTTATAGAATTTACTCTATCTGCAATTGGGTCAAACCACATCATTCCATTGTTCATGATAACTCCAGTTGTTTTGGGAACAACCCCAGAACCAAATCCAGACATCAGGGTATTAGTTAATGAAACTGCATTCCCGAATTTATCAATAACTCCTAAATGAGTTGTCCCTTTATCTTCCGAAGGAATACTTGCTGGAAGCACTTCTGTTGGCTTCCTACGTTCCTCAATCCATGGATTGCCTGGTCGATAATTAATTTCTTTTCCATCTGAATATTGTGATAATCCACTCATTTCTTGAAATCGAGTTTTTATATACCCATCAGAAACAAGACCATCCCAAGGAACATCGACAAAATTTGGATCTGCTAAATACTTAAATCTATCAACATATGCCATTCGAGCACTTAGGATATATGCATGTATCATCTCGATTGAATTATGCTCAATTTTACTTAAATTAAAGTTGTTCAATAATTTTAATGTCATTGCACTAGTTGTACCTGCGCATGCAAAAGGAGGTACACGGATAGTTTTATCTCTGTAGGAAAATTCCAATCCTTTATCCCATACGAATGGAGTATATTGAGCAAAATCTTCAGTAGTAAGAATTCCACCATTATCATGTACATCTTTTACAATAGCATTAGCGACATCACCTTCATAAAATCCTTTGGAGCCATATTTACTGATTTGTTCTAACACATCAGCTAAATCTGGTTGTTTAAATTTATTTACATCATTTATATCGCTTGTAGGCATTACTCCTGATGGCATTAATACTCGACGTAATTCATCATATTGAAAAACAAAACCCATCAGTTTACCAATGTCATATAAAAGATGCCAATGAGGTGTAATACCTTCTCGAGCTAATTTAATAGATGGGGCAACCAAATCTGACCATGGCATCGAACCATACATTTCATGGGCTTTGTATAACCCAGCTACAGCACCAGGTATAGCTATAGATTTAAATCCATGAATATTTTCATCATTTTTTACACTAGCCCATCCAAAACTACCTACCCCCTGTTGGCTAACTATAGAATACATATCAGGGTTTGCACTCAAAGATGCTTGCATGGGAAAGCCTATAACTCCTCCCTTTTCACCAACCTGGAAATTCAGATATCCACCACCACCAATGCCACTAGATGTTGGTTCAACAACTCCTATAGCAAAACATGCTGCTATAGCCGCATCGATAGCATTCCCACCATTATCTAAAACAGATTTTCCAACTTCTGTTGCATACCGATCTTTTGTTCCAATCATACCAGAAGTTGATATTGCTTCAGATTTTACTAAACTCACATTGCTTTGATTATTAATCATAATTTTATCCTTTAAATATTATTGAAAATTGTAAGTTAATTTATTAATTCATTCAAAGTATTAGCGAAATAATCGATATCTTTTTTTGTTATTCCATAATGTGGCACAAGTCTCCATCTTTT
>Ga0209402_10004683_pt1 | contig 12381 bp, 13 predicted proteins | sample ArcticOcean_MG_C_3_FD_187437 | JGI IMG/M metagenome (GOLD analysis project Ga0209402, IMG submission 187437) | Marine microbial communities from western Arctic Ocean - ArcticOcean_MG_CB8_126 (SPAdes) (version 2) | ecosystem: Environmental > Aquatic > Marine > Oceanic | place: Arctic Ocean... | reverse complement strand
GCTGTAGCATTTGCACTTCGTAAGGACGGATGGTACTTAAGAAGTGATATAATTTGGAATAAAAAGAACCCGATGCCTGAGAGCACAAGATCAAGACCTTCAAAGTCTCATGAACACCTTTTCCTGTTATCTAAATCCGAAAAATACTTTTATGATGCAGAAGCTATAGCAGAGCCTCAAAAAGAAATATCTATTAAAAGGGCTTTCTCTAAAAACAGTGTGGACAAGAGAAAAGATGCCAACAGCAATGAGTACGCAATCAGCGGTAAGTCTCAAGATAAAACATACGAAAAACTAAGAAAAACCATAAGCAATCTAGCTCCAGGAGAGGTTCCTACTTGCAATAAGAAGGACGTATGGACACTTGCCACAGCAGACAATAAAATACAGCACTTTGCCATGTACCCTGAGAGGCTAGTTGAGCCTTGCATCTTTGCAGGAAGCTCAGAAAAGGGGTGTTGCCCTAAATGCCAATCACCATGGGTCAGAGAAGACAAGAAAAATTGGAGCCCAAGCTGTGAGTGTGGAGAAACTGAAACAGTGGGCTGTATGATACTAGATCCTTTCAATGGGTCTGGCACGACTGGCAGAGTATGCAAAAACTTCAATAGAAAATACGTTGGTATTGATGTTAGCGATAAATATCTAAAATATGCCAGAGACTCATTTGAACTTTCAACTCAGGATATGGGACTGGGAGATGTGGTAGTAGAAGAAGCGAACACAGTAGAAGAGCTAAAAGGCTTATAGTCTCAATTCCAGGCTACCGTTTTTTGAAAAAGTAACATATAAAACAGCATTTAATATCTCTCTACGAGGAGAGATAATGCTTACAGAAGTAGTAAATATATAATTATAGGAGATACGAATAGTGTCTGATGAAATCAAAGAAAAATTAGAAGTCGTAAGTAGTGAAATTGAAGTAAGTATCGAATGTTCAGATGACATTACTGATGACATTCTTGATGACATTGTGGACGAAGAAGATATGCCTGAAGAAGATATTAGTAAAATTAAGGAGAACACAGAGAGCGATAGGCTTTATAACTTTCTACAAGATCCACTTCACTCCTCAGAAGAGATTGAAGTATTTCTTAAAACAATAAATGGTGCAGGATGGTCATTGTTAGGGTGCGAAATAGGACCAGATGGAGTTAGGGGCAAGCATGATAGATTGAATTTTGGATCTGTTAATAAAAATACCACTGTTGAAGGAACAATAGGGGAAGTTGTTGTTAATGCTAAAGATTCTATTACGGAATTGGCTATTGAGAAAATAAAAGGAAAGCCAGAATACGATGCAATAATGTCAGATCAAGTAGATCAGAGAGAAGCCTCTAAAATTTTATTTGGAGTTCCATTAGAAGGACTTTCACAACTTAGCAAAAAAGAAATTGGTAAGATTGCAAAACAAGTAGGAGTTATAACACTTCATCAAAATACGACATTGGATGTTAGAGATTTTGGCATTGGAGTGGAACCTAGTGATTTTACATCTACTATTCTAAGCATAGAGAAGGGTAATAAAATAAATAAGTTTTATAATACTGGAACTTATGGATTTGGAGGAAGCTCGTCATCTGCAAAATCATTTTGTGACTATTCTGTTTTTATAAGTAAAAAGTGGAAATCAAAAGATGTTGGAATAACAATAATTAGATATCAAGATCCAGAGATAGATGAAAAGACTGGAAATAAAAAAGAAAAAACAGGACAGTATTGGTTCTTACACATAGATGGAAAGATACCTACAGTTCGTGATGATTCTTTTGCTCATGGAACTTTAAAAAGACATTTTGGGCAACAAATATCAGAAGTAGTTAATAAGTCACAGCAAGGAGATGGAAGCATATATGCTATGATTAGAACCATGATGCCAACAACTTGTTTGCCAATATATTTAAGAGATGCTTATAACTATCCTAAATTAATTAATATAAAAGCACGAAAAAAAGGTAAATTAATGCCAATGATTGGGATTCAAGATGCACTGATTAATCGTCATGATAGAGATTCTAAAAACGAATACGAAAATTCAGATGTTAAAAAGGTTAGGGTAAGGTACTTGAATCGTATTGAACGGCCACTTGATAATAATGACCCAAAATCAGGTAAAATAGGCATCCTATATGCAGTAATAAATAATAACAAAGAAACTGGTGCAGGTGTCAGAACCTATGTTAATCCATTAAAACCTATTTTGTTGTCAGAAGGTGGGCAGTCAAGAGGTAAGATTGGAAATGAAACATTAAGTGGTACAAAACTACACTATTTAAGAAAAAATGTTATTGTAGTTGTCTCTTTAGATGATGTCCCTATCGACATTAGAATGAACATGTTTGGCTCTAATAGAGAAGATGTTAAAAGGATTTGGGCTACTAAGCTTAATCATATTATAAAAGAGGTTCTAGAAACAGATCCTGAGGTTGTAGCTATTAATGATGAACTTAGAGATCAAGAGAATTTTAATACTGTAGAACAAAAAGATTTTCAAAATAGAAATTTACTTGTTCGTTTTTTAGATTTGACAAAAAAAGTAGTCAAGGGAAAAAATAAACCCTTAGACCCAAATGGAGATCCACCTGTTATTGATATAGATCCACCTAAGCCAATGGAGGTTTTAGAAATCCCAACAATATTGGATTTTTGTAGAAATAAAGAAATTATTCTACCTCCTGGAAGGGCTACAACATTAACTTGTATAACCAATGCTCCACGCGATTATATAAGCTATATAAGTTCTGCTGATAGTAGAATAGGTTTTTTAATAGATGGAGCACCTGCTAAGGCAAGTAGTGTAATTACTGAATGTAGCTCTAGACAAATAGATGATTTCGGTAGATTTCATGTTCTTATTAAGGCATCTGAAAATGCTAAAATTGGGGACACTGGAAAAATAGAAGTGTTTCTTAATTCTAAACTGGATGGTCGTAGATTAGACTCCACAATAAGTTATGTTATTGGGGAGAGAAAAAAAGGCTCCACAAGTAGTCAGTCTCTCCCAGAGGTTGATATAATACCTGTTGATTATAATGAGCCTGAAGATGCTCAAAGATGGGAAAGCATGTCAGAATCTTCTTGCTTTAATGTCTCTGAGGGCGATAAGGGATATAGAAATAAGGTTTCATATTCCATCATTCCAAAAGGAGATGATTTTACAGTGCTTCTTAATGTTAACGCTCCTCAATACTCTGGATATTATCCTGATAATTCTTATAAAAATAATAAGTTTCAAGCACTAGTAAAGTCTGAGCTTCAAGAGTACGTAGCAATACAGAGCACAAGCTGTTACTATGATACACCAGAACCTGCTGTTGGAGATTGTTCAGAAGATGTTGATAATTTTAAACATTTTTACAATAGCAATATATTGTCTCATATATGTTTTTCGGCATTTTGCAAAATTGAAAAGTTGAAAAAATGACCCTTGTAAGCGAAAGACAATGCTGTATAATTATGGTATGACAAAAAATTATATAGATAAAGTATTTTTTAAAAGCTCTAGCAATATGGTGGAGATGCCCGACGAGTCTGTAAACTTGATCGTGACATCTCCACCATATTTTAATATTAAAGACTACTCAAAAGACGGGACTCAGCAAAATAAAATAGCTGACTCAAAAGACGGACAAATCGGAGACATTGCAGACTATAGAGAATTTATAAATGGCATGATTCCAATATGGAAAGAATGCTTTAGAGTTCTCAAGCCAAACGGAAAGTTGTGCATCAACACTCCCTTAATGCCTATGATTAAAAAAGATTACTCTACACACTACAATAGAGACATATTTAATATTAGTGCTGACATACAGCAATCTATATTCAACAATGTGTTCGGCAAAGTCGGTGGGAGAGGCTTTTACCTTTTAGACTTATACATATGGGACAGGTCAAACTCTACAAAAAATCTAATGTTTGGCTCTTATCCACACCCTAGAAACTTTTATGCTCAAAACACCACAGAGTTTATAAATATTCTTGTTAAAGATGGTAAGCCCAATGATGTAGTTAGTAAAAAGAGAAAAAATAAAAGCAAATTGACTCAAGCACAATGGGTTAAATACACCAAACAAGTATGGAGCATTCCAGTACCAAACAAAAAAGATGCTTCATGGGGTAAGCACTCAGCTATCATGCCAGAAGAGATAGTTAATAGGTGTATAAGAATGTATTCTTTTGTTGAAGATGTTATTCTAGATCCATTTACAGGAAGTGGCACAACACTAAAAGTAGCAAAACAGCTTGGCAGAAGTTATGTTGGTTATGAAATATCAGAAGAATACAAAACAGTAATAGAAGATAAGATTGACAGATTGTCTAAGGATTTTTCTGGCGATGATATGTTTGTAGAAGAATGGGACGGAGAGCCAGTGGCTAAAGGTGAGAAAGATTCTAAAAAAGATATTATAACTTTTGATAGTGATGAATGGAAAAAAACTGGCTTATAGTCTCAATTCCAGACTACTGTTTTTTTAATAATCTAGAATATGAAAAAACAGAAATGCGAGAAAATATAATTTTGTCACATGAGGATTTTAACAATAGCTTAAAAGATCATATCAGCAAAACAGCAAGTAAAGTTGATATTGATATTACGGCTAATGCTGTGTATTTTATTATGAAGCAACATTGTCTAACCTCTTGCGACTCAACTACTTATGTAGATATAATTAACATTGTGAGTGAAGTTTTGGACGATCTCATTGATGGCTATGGTTGGAAACAAATGGAAGTTCATGCCTGTGCTTGTAAATTAAATACATTATTGAAAAAATGCACTTGACATGAAAGCGAAAAGTTTGTATAATGAAAAAATGTAAGTTAGTTAAGTTAATAATAAATCATAATTACTGAGTAAAAAAATCATGGGCACAAGAGGTGAGTTTTCACTTAAGGATATTCCTAAAGATTGGAAAGAACAGCTTTTCACATATGACAAAGAAGAGGCTTAAAAATGTCAAAAGTAACATTTATGTGGAAAAGACGAGTAATTCCAGACTACTAAATTTTTCAAATAGTAGGTCATGAAGCAGTTTAATTAATTTTATTTATAGAAAGAATTTAAAATGGCAAGAACTAACACACGTAGTAAATATTCAGAAGAGACAATGGGGGGCAGAAATAAAATAGACAAGATGAAAGAGTGTAAAGCAGATTATGACAAAATAAGCTTAGATCCATTGCTTATATATGTTATGAGTGAAATGGAAAAACAAGGCATTCGTTTATCAGAGCCAAATATGGTAGTTGCCTCATGGAAAATGTTTCCTAAGAAATTCTCTATATTTGGTTGGAGCCAATATCCCGACTCCTCAAGAGTATCAACAGGAAAGTGGCATTTACAGGATGCCAAAAAAAAATGGATAACAGGTGATAGTAATCAATATGTGATTACTGAAAAAGGTAGAATGGCAATAAGAAATGCTGAAGATATACTCGATCAAGGCAGTGGAATGCTCAGTAGCCCTAGAGCACTTAGCAACACTAGGAAGCAAGATAAGATAATAGCCTACATAAGAAAAACAGATGCATTCAAAAAATATAAAAAAGGTAAAGAGATAACACAATTCGATCTTTACGCTTTACTACAATGCACTCTAGACTCATCTGGAGATGCTCTTAAAGAGAATTATGACTCATTACAAGTCATAGCTATGGAAGCAAAGGCAGAAGATATAATAACGTTTTTAAACAATATTCAAAAAGAATTTAAGGAAATAAAACATGGTTAAAACAAATACAAAGTTGAGCAAGTCACCAATCCCATTTGAGGGAAAAGTTAGTATACATGAGAGAGTTATCTATCAGTCAGTAAAAAGGGCTATGCAGGGTAATATCATCATGGCATCGGTTGAGTTAATTACTAATGCTCATGACAGTTATACGAGAATTGGTGGCAATAATAAACACATAACTATCGTCTATAAAAAGGATAAATTTAAATGTAAATTCTCTATTATAGATCAAGCAGAGGGTCAAAGCCTTGCAGATTTTGGTGAGAACTTTACTAAGTATTGGAAGCCAAGCGATATAACAGAAGATAACTCTCAAAGAGGTTATTTTGGTAAAGGTGCAAAAGATGCATTGGGATATATGGACGAAGGAATGATTGCATCATTTAAAGACGGACAATTTATTCTATGCACTTTGTTCTTTGATGATGACCATATCCTTAGATACAAAGTGTTAAGAAGTTGCAAGGCTACATACTCCTTAAGACAAAAACATGGTGGTATCAAGAAAAATGGAACAATGGTTTCTTTTGTGGCAGATCCTCGTAGCGATAAAGATATTAAGGTTCCTCAATTTAGAACATATCAAGAGGAAATATCCAATCACTATCTTTTAAGAAAAATCTTACAAGATGAGAGTGTTAAAGTTACCTTGATTAATGAAAAAGATAGAAAGAAAAATCGAAAACGTTTATTCCATGTTGATCCTAAAGGTGATCAGATTCTTGATCATACATTTAATGTAGAGTTTGGAGATTATAATCCATTCTCAATCAATATGAAAGTTTTACGTAGTGATACGGTGTTGGGGCAAAAAGACAGAGGTAGCTCAAGACAAGGCGGGCTTCTTGTTGTCGATGAAAAAGGGGTGGTATTAGACATATCTCTGTTTAAGTATGAGAATGATGTTTTTACTGACAGGTTTTATGGTGAAGTCACTATTAACGGTTTTAGAAAATTGCTAAGAGATGGTGAAATAGTGTTAAGTCCTGAAAGAGATGGGCTTGTTAATAGTCACCAATTCGTTGAAAAAGTAATTGAGCAAATAAATTTCAGTTTAGCCAAGTTGGTTCAAGAAGAAAAGGCATTGATGCAAAGATTCGATGTGACAGAAATTAGCAAAGATTACCAAAAGAGACAATCTGAGTTTTGTAAAGAGTTTAATAAAATTGCAATTTCAGAATTGAATTTTGATGAAGAAGAACTATTTGAAGATGGTAAAATTCCATCTCCTATAAATGGATTTGATATCCACCCTAAGTCAAGAAGTAGTAAGGCTGATGCGAATGCAGTATTCTCATTAATTGTTGATACTAATGTGGTTAAACCTGGCACAGTAATACATCTGTCAAGCACCAATCAATCTTTTAGATTCCATCACAAAGACAATCAGTTGATAGTTCCTAAAAAGAAAAAGGGTCAACAAGGTAGCATAGTTACAAGATGTATTACTGCCTTTGGATATAAAGCACATGAGTCAGGTAAAATCATTGCCAAAGCTCCTGATAGAACTGCCGAAGCTAAATTGAATATTACTATTCCCGAAGATGTGAACAAGTATGGTGTCGCTTTTCAGTATGATAATATTATTGTCACTCCAAACAAGCCAAGAAAGATTAACTTGTTCGCATCTTTAAAAGCATTTGCACTGTCAGACAAAATAAAGATTGAGTCTGATAACCCTAACATTCATATTGACAAAAAGTTGATTACAGTTGTTCCCGAAGATGATAAAGTCAAGGGTGTACTTAAGTATGAATTAGAAATATGGGGCAGTGGTGAAGGTCAAGAGGGCTATATAACTGCTTCATGCATTACAGCTAGTGGGTGGAACTGTGAAACCATTTTGGGAATAGATGTTAAAGATATTAAAAAAAATAGCAACTCCTCTAGTAGTGAATCTGTATTTAATCCTCATGACTATAGAACTGATCTAGATCCTCCTCAACCTGCATCATATAGTGCAGAAATGGAAAAGGTTTTAATTTATACTGAGTTCCCTACAGTCAAACACTACTTAGGAAATAATTTAGAGAATATGTACACCCTTCCTGCTCAGATTTATATAGCTAACTTAGTTATGGATAGGTACTTTAATCAGTTGGCATTTAAAACTATTGAGAAGTCAGGAACTGTTCTTAGTGAAATAAATCGTCATGATGCTGTTCAAAGAAAAGCAAATGAAATGATGAAGCTTCATGGTGAAAAGTTGTTATCAATTTTAGTTGATAAAAGGTTGATGAGAAAAGTCATCAGAGACCAACGTAAAGCAAAGAAGTAAAACACGAAGGGCAAATAGAGAAGCATCAGAAGCTCTTAAACCTATATTCTCTTTTGGATATATTTGCTTTGCAGGTAGAAAAATTAATCAAAAAGTGGCCTAAATAACTAAAAAAACGTAAGGAGATTTAAAAGATGTTTGATATTATTGTTATAATGATGATCGTTCTACTTGTTTTGTTTGACGTTCTAATAGCTATTAGAATGAGTCAACAAGGTGACACTATAGACCTTTCGGTGTTCAAATGTAAGGGCTATGAAAAAAAACAGGATATTGATCGTAAGAGAATAGCTAAATTAGAACTTGATATAAAATCTTACCAAAAAGAATCAGTAGATTTGAGTAAGATAGATGAGGCATACAACCAAGCAGATAGTGAAGAAGCAGACAATGAATAAATACTTATGCGGAGCTATCTATGCAGTATCTCCGATAGTACTTTGGGCAGTGTCTTTTTTTATTATATCATTATTTGTTAGTGAGGGAGCGTTTGATGCAGGAGGATGGATTGTTAATATCATTGCCTATTCTGTGCTCCTTTGTTTGGGAGGCTGTGCTTCTTTAGCCATCCTGGCATACTATATAATTGTAATCATGATATGGACTGATAAAATATATAAACATTGAAAAACGGTAGAAAGTAGGCAATATGAAGCAAGAATTACAAGATAAACTAGTAGAAAAATATCCTAAAATATTTGTAAATATAGACAAAACTATATATCAAAGCTGTATGTCATGGGGTATAGAATGTGGTGACGGATGGTACAAAATTATAGATAATCTATGCCTTATTATTCAAAAAACTTCTGACGAAGAAGGCAACGAACAAGTAGTCGCCGCTCAAATAAAAGAGAAATTCGGTGGTCTAAGATTCTATGTAGATGGAGCAAATAAAGAGCAAGATGAAAACATAACTTTTGCCGAAAATCTAAGCAATAGCACATGCGAAACATGCGGATCTATGGAAAATGTGTTTCAAACAGATGGTTGGATTAAGACTATATGCAAAAAATGTGACGAAAAACAACAGAAAAGAAATGAGAAAATAAGATATAAATCTCTGTGTGATAGGGTCGGCAGAAGTGAAGATTACGCCAACATGACTATCAAAGATCAATGGAGAGAAGACGAAAACCTAGGCATTTTAGACTGGGACGGAACTGAGAAATGGCTCGATGAGCATGGAAAATAACACATATAAAAAGTATAGATTTTTAGCCTCTAACTGGCATAAAAATACTATGGTTATGGATACCCCTCACACAGCAAAATCTGTAGATAAGTACCAACTATTAGTAGCTATGGGAAAAGACATAGCGCCATATATCATGGAAGATATTAAGAACAATATAGGTGGAAATTTCTGGTTCCAGACCGACCTACTGGCTGAGATAACAGGTGAGGAGATATGGGAAACCTTGGCTGAGAAAGACTAGAGCCAGTTATGAAATCAGTGTTTAAATGAGCATGAAAAAGTATAAAATCAGTGCTGATAGTGTGAAAAATGAATAATTTACGCTTAAGTGTAAAACGAAAGTGTCAAGAAAATAGTGAAAAGTGGCTTCTTTTACCCAAAATAGGGGTGGCAATTCCTTTGGGAATATATGGGAGGCAGTGGCGCTCAGTGGGAATAAATAGCAAAAACCCGCTTTTAACTACTTCAAACCTTAACAAAATATAAATACTTGATATAATGCATATATAAAATGTTTTAAAAATAATAAATAAAAAAATTAACTAACGTGGAGTATAGCGTATCATGAGCATCGGAAGATCATCAAAGAGCATCCAGTCAATACCTCAAGCAGTATGGAGTGCCGATGCAAATGCTAAGGTTCGGACCCAGAGGGAATCGTCAGTTAAACAAGAGAACATTCAAGACTTGTCAAAGTTCAAATTTGCCAATGAAATTAAGGTAGATTTTGTCAAGGGTGCTCGTATGAGAATTATGTGTAGATTCCTTGGAATGGACTGTGACACAGACATTAAGCGAATTGAGCATGACCCCCCACTTAGAACTTATTTAACCTCGCTTATGATGATGCAAACTCTTAACGATTTCATGGAATCTATAGATTACTCATATGCAGGAGAATTAGATTTTGATGATCAGGAAGATTCTATGCCATGTATAATAAAATCATGGAGAATCAAAGATCAAGAATATAGCTTTGTGACCAGAGGTTTTATATATTTTGAGCATCCAAGCGGGAATAGAGAGGACAATATAGTTTTCGAGGTGCATGCAGCTGAGCATATATCTATAACGTGTTATAGCAAGTCACTCAATGACTCAAAAAATATGATATTAGACTTGGAATCTTATGCCAAAAAGAACAACTGTATTAGGGGAGCTAAGCTAAAAGGAATTAACGTGCATGGTTCAGCTTTGGCAGAAGTAGATGTAAAAAAAGATGCCAATTGGGAGAACTACTACTATCCTGATAATTTAATAGATGTGGTAGAAGAAGAGGTGTTTGAGTTTCTTAAGAATCCTGAGAAATACAATGATATTGGTATTCATGGCAGGGGCTGTATGTTCCAGGGCCCGCCAGGAAGTGGCAAGACCACTTTAGGTCACATTATATGCAATAACCTCCCTGATCAGACCGTTGTATGGATTACTCCCGAAGTTATAGCAGAAGCGGGCTCAGGAGGTATGATGGGAATTAAAGCGATGTATGGAGTATTAGAGTTCTTATCCCCATGTGTCATTATGCTAGAAGATCTTGATCTGTTTAGCACAGACAGAGAGACAAGCGGAAATATGCTATCTCTTGGTGCTTTGATGAATATCCTAGATGGAATTAACTCAGTTAAGAATGTTGTTACTATTGGAACAACTAATCGAATAGATGTCATTGAATCGGCTTTGAGAAATAGGCCTGGCCGATTTGATAGAATCATAGAGGTTCCCAACCTAAATGATGATCTTCGTGAAAGAATGTTTAAAAAACAGCTTAAAGATTGGAAGAATATTGATAAGCTCGTTAATTACATAGTGGGTAGAACTGAAGGGTGGAGCGGAGCTATGGCTCATGAATTTGTAAAGAATTTGGAAATGAAAAATATGAATAATGCTAGTGTTAAACGGAATCTAACAAAAAAGATAATTGAGGAAGTGCTTAGTAAAATGAATGCTTTTGGAATTGGTGAACTTGCAAAATCTATGGGATTTACAGGGGAAGGCTGATGAAGCACTTATTAGAAGAACACTAGAAAGACAGAATTCAAAGGAATAGTAAAGTTTGAGCGAGAAAGAAAATATTATACTAATCCAGAATAGGACTTATATGTTGGAGCATGTCGTACAAACAGAGAAGGTTATTGATATTGCTTTGAATGAGTGCGGTTTTTCAGCACAATACGTCAAACGACCATTGACCGAAAAGGATAAGCTAAAAGCAGTAAGAAACACAGGATTTTGCATAAGCTTGTTTAAAGATCCATCAGAGAAACTGCAATGCGAAGCGGTTAAATCAAATCCCATTGCTATTGTGGCTATAGATGATCCCTGTCAGAAAGCTATTGACTTGGCTCATAAACTAAAAGGAGAGCAATATAAAGCAAGCGGTATAAATGCTACTCATTTAGGTTATGATAAAGAGTATAACTATATAGGGGAAGATGAATAAAATGAAAAAATCAGACTTAAAAATAATCAGACAAGCAAACAAAAGAATACTTGAAGTTGCTACAAAGATAGAAAAAGAACTATACTCTTATGATGGTGGAATATACCAAGAGGGTAGCCCATACAAAGATGTTATAGAAGATATAACATGGTCTACCGACAGCAATGGGGATTGGCTTATTCTGCTTAACTATGGAGTTGAACGATTCTGTCCTGACAACTCTATGAACATAAGAGGAGTGCATCTTCCTCTTGATATCATAATAGAGGGTAACTGTGAAAAATACATTATCGAAAAAGTAAGAATAAAAGAAGATATGGACGCACAGATTAAAGCAGTAAATGATGCAAGAGTGGCTAAGAATAACGACAAAAAAAAGTCTGAAAAAGATGAGTTAAAAGAACTAAGAGCCTATAAAAAAACGATTGAAAGAAATGAGAAAAAGAAGTAATAGTCATGGAAGAAAAAGAAGTAAACTATCATAAGAAGAAGAAAAAGGTAGACAGACCCTACCAAATAGAAAGTCGTTACAAGAAGCACGTAAGTCACACTAACGGTAACGGAAGAACATACTGGACTCTATCTAATGAATGGCAAGAGTGGAAAGACTCCTATAAGAAATTTGCAAAAGAAACAGATGCCATTGCTTGGGTTAAAAAAGAAAACTCTCACCATGCGGGATATAAGCCAATGGCAGAATTTAGAATTAAGGTAAAAGAATGAAAGG
>Ga0209402_10004676_pt1 | contig 12389 bp, 13 predicted proteins | sample ArcticOcean_MG_C_3_FD_187437 | JGI IMG/M metagenome (GOLD analysis project Ga0209402, IMG submission 187437) | Marine microbial communities from western Arctic Ocean - ArcticOcean_MG_CB8_126 (SPAdes) (version 2) | ecosystem: Environmental > Aquatic > Marine > Oceanic | place: Arctic Ocean... | reverse complement strand
CCCACTTGTTCTTTTAAGAATAGCATTGCTAAAATTGATATAAAAAAAGGGCTAGAAAAAAATAATGCATTTGCCATCGCAAGAGACATAAAAGTTAAAGAAACGTAAAAAAAACTAAACCCAAAAAAGAAGCAGATAACCCTAAGAATAGTTAAAAAAGGGTAGTGTGTTTTTAAAATAATTTTTTGTTTAGTAAATAATAAATAACTTGTTAAAAGAATTATGGCTGTAAGAGTTCTACCAAAATAGAGTTCATAAAGAGCAGCGTCTTCATAAATAAACTTTATTAAGGCATCTTGAATTGAAAATATAGCCATACCTACCAAAATATATAATATGCCTTTTGGGTTATTATTTTTCATGTAGGATTACTTTTTGATTTGATTCTTCTTAAATATAGAAATACCAGTTTTAATTTTATGTTCATATGATTCTTTAAAGGCTTCTAATTGCCATCCTGACATTCTTTTCATTATTTCACTAATATTTTCTTTTTTCCATTGGCTATTTATTTTTTCATCTTTCCAAATTATTTTTTCTTTATCTGTTCTAGAACAACCATAACAGTAACCAGTGCTATAATCTGTTTTACAAATACTTATGCAAGGTGATGTAATTTTTTGACTAACCATATTTTTATTATTGGCTATTTAATACTAAATCAGAAGCTTTTTCAGCAATCATAAGTGTCGGTGCATTTAAGTTTCCACTAGGTATCTCGGGCATTACAGAAGCATCTACCACTCTGATATTTTGCAGTCCATTTATTTTAAGATTTTCGTCAACTACTGCCATCTTATCTACTCCCATTTTTAATGTTCCACATGGATGGTAAGCTGTTTCTGCGTTTGATTTAATATATTCATCTAAACCATCTTCACTTTGAACATCAGATCCTGGCCCAATTTCTTTGCCCGCATACTTTACCAGAGAATTTTGAGCTAAGACTTTTCTTGCAACAGTAATAGATTCTCTTGTTTGTTTTAAATCATCTTCATGTTCTAAATAATTAAATAAAATCTTAGGATAATCATATGGATTAGATGAAGTAAGTATAATTGATCCTCTGCTTTTTGGGTGGTTTGGACTTGCATGTAATTGATAGCCATGGGAACTAGGATTTACAAGACCATGATTAATAACAAATGATGGAAAAAAATGAAACTGAATATTAGGTATTGTCTGGTCAGGAGAAGATTTTGCAAAGCCTCCAGCTTCTAAAAATGATTGTGAGCAGGGGCCAGATTTAGATAAAAACCATTGAATACCAGCTAAAACTTTTGGAACAAGTTGAGTATATTTGTAAAGGGTGTCTGTAGTTTTGCATTCTTGTTGAATATAAGTTTCTAGATGGTCTTGAAGATTTTTTCCCACTCCTTTTAAGTCGTGAATTACATTTATTCCTTTTTGTTTTAAATGATCTGAGTCTCCAATACCAGACAACATCAATAATTGAGGAGAATTAATTGATCCACCACTTAAAATTATTTCCTTTTCAGCATAAATCTTTTCAACTTTATCTTTAATTTTTACCTCAATACCAATAGCTTTTTTCCCATCAAAAATTATTTTTTCAACAAATGAATTAGAAAAAATATTTAAATTTTTTCTTTTTTTTGCAGGATTTAAATAATATCTAGAAACACTAGCTCTTTCTCCATTATGAATTGTAGTATCAAACATTCCAAATCCTTCTTGGTACTCTCCATTCATATCAGGGTTAATTTTATGTCCAGCCTCAGAAGACGCGTCTAAAAAAGCTTTAAATAATGGATTGTTATTTTTAGATTGATTAACTGGAAGAGGACCTAAAGATCCTCTGTATTGATTTTCTCCACCAGACCAATTTTCTATTTTTTTAAAATAAGGAAGAATTTTATTATAAGACCAAGATTTTAACCCAAAACTTTCCCATCTTTCATAATCATTTTTATTTCCTCTAACAAAAACCATTCCATTGTGAGCAGAGCACCCACCAATCATTTTTCCTCTGGGACAGAACAATCTTCTATTATTTAAATATGGCTCAGGTTCAGAATAATATTTCCAGTTATATTTTGGATCATGCATTGTGTATAATAAAGCTAATGGCATTTTTACTTTCCAAATATCACTTGGGTTTCCAGCTTCAAAAATTCCAACTTTATTATTTGGGTTTTTAGATAATCTATTTGCAATAACACAGCCTGCTGATCCAGCACCAATAATTATATAGTCAAATTTCATATAAGTTTAGACGTTAAAATATTTTTATACTCTTTTATCGATTTAATTTTTAGACCAGATTTTTTTGCTATTTCATCAAATTTTCTTAATTTAATAGAATTTTCAAAAAATTTATTTCTTTCAAATTTTTTAGCTTCTTCTTTACTCATAATACCACCTTGTAGTTTTAAACTTATTTTGGAAGCTTCTGAAAGTAAATCGTAATAATTTTTCTCTCTTGCTAAGTATTTTTTGGCTTCAACATGATATTTTATTGGTCCAAGAACATCCTCTATAAAGTATTTTTCTAAAAATGAACATCCCACATCTTCATGTTTTCCGTCTTGATTTTTAGCAACTAGATCATCAGGATTTTCTAAAATAAAGTGCCCATAATCATGTAGAAGACTTGAACAAACCAAGTTACTTGAACAATTAGTTTTTTCAGCAAGCATAGCAGTCTGTATCATATGTTCACTCATCGTAACTTTTTCACCAATATATAGAGATTTATTATTTGAATAATTAGATATAATTTTATCGATAATGTTCATCAATAAAGATTAATGGGGTCTGTCACCCTCAATTGCTATTCTATCCATAACTCTTTCATAGCCCAAACCTTTACCTGGAAAAAAATCAGCAATTGCATAATGCAAAACACTTCTATTATCCCAAATTGCAATAGCATTTTCCGTCCATTTAAATCTACAAGTTAAATCTAATCGTGCTTGATGTTCAAAAATTTTCTTAAGTAATTCATCACTTTCTAATTTATCAAGCCCAACTATTTGTTTTGTATAAGTCCAATTTACATATAATATTTTTTTTCCAGTTTCAGGATGCGTTCTAACAATTGGGTGTGCATTTGAATATTCATCAATATTGCCATTTCCTTCCATCGCCTTATAATCCTTTACAAAAAATGCAGCACCTAGCGAACTATGTATTGCTTTTTTATTACTAATTTTTTCTTTTATGTTTTTATCTAATGTTTCCCAAGCAAGTTCCATATTTGAAAAAACAGTATCTCCACCTACGGGAGGTATTTTAAGAGATCTTAAAATGACAGCTTTAGTTGGCTTAACATTATAACTAACGTCACTATGCCAGTTTTCTCCCCACTGATTTTTTTCATTTGGATCTTTAATAATTCTAACTATTTCAGGATGATTTTCTCTTCCTTTAACATAAGCATGATTTTCAAGAGGGCCAAATTTTCTTGCTAAAGCTTTATGTTCTTTCGTAGTTATATTTTGGTTTCTAAAAAATATTACTTTGTGTTCTAGAAGTAACTCATTAATTTTTTTAAAATTTTTGTCAGAAGAATCTTTAAGATTTATTCCATTAACTTCAGCACCAAGAGCTCCAGAGAGTAATTTTATATCCATAAAATAATTCTATTAAAAAAAAGCTTTTTTGTCATTAGCTTTTCATTTTTCCACCATTTGCGTCATACAAAGGTTTATCAGTTATTTGAGCTTTAAATAGCTTACCATTAATTTCAATATCTAGTGATGTTTGGTGTCTTGATAGTTCTATTGGAACATATCCTAGGGCCATACTTTTTTTGCTGTGATGGGCATAACCACCTGAAGTTATATAGCCCACACATTTATTATTTTTTAGTATAGCCTCATCATTGGTTACATCAATATCTATAGCATCTACTACCATAGTTACTAATTTCTTTTTTATACCCTGTTTTTTTTCTTTTAAACTTGCTTCTTTGCCAACAAAATCTTTATTCCAGTTTATAAAAATATCTAATCCAGATTCTGCTGCTGTGAAATCTGGTCTAAAATCTAATGTCCAAGCACCCCAGTTTTTTTCTAGTCTTAAAGACATTAGTGCTCTAGCTCCATAAAATTTTAAATTTAAGTCTTTTCCAGATGATTCAATTTCTTCAAATAATTTTAATTGAAATTGTGGGGCAGTATAAATTTCATAACCTAATTCTCCTGAAAAAGATATTCGATTCAATACAACAGGAACTCCACCAACAAAAGTTTCTCTTGTATCTCTAAATTTTAAACCTTCATTTGATACATCATCTCTACAAATTTTAGATAATAATTTTCTTGAGTTTGGGCCGGAGATAGCAATACCATGGAAATCATCAGATCTATTTTTGTAGACGACTCCTTTTCGTGGTAAAAATTTTTCAAACCATCTTCGATGCATTTCTTGCGCAGCTCCAGATCCAAAAAGTATAAATTTATTTTCTTTTAAGCATGCTACTGTTAAATCTCCATAAAGTTTTCCTTTAGGAGTTAGCATTGGAGTTAAAACAATTCTACCTGGTTTTGGTATTTTTCCAGCCAAAATATAATCAAGAAATTTTCGTGCTTCTGGACCAGTAAATTCGTGTTTAGCAAAATTAGCTATTTCTGTTGCACCAACACCTGTTCTTACAGCTTTTACTTCTTCTGCTACATATTCATGAGAACGAGATCTTTTAAAAGTAGGTTCCTCATGTGCATCTTTTTCATTTTTAGCAAACCATAAAACGTTTTCTAATCCAAAAGAATCTCCCATAACGGCACCTTTTTTAATTAATCTATCATACAAAGATGTAGTTTTCTGTTTTCTTCCTTTAGGTAAAGTTTCATTTGGAAACGTCATCACAAATCTTCTTTCATAATTTTCTGAAGATTTAATTGTTCCATATTCAGGTGAAGCATAATCACCAAATCTAGCCACATCCATCGCCCAAATATCCGTTGATGGTTCACCATCAATAATCCATTCAGCTATAGATTTACCCACTCCTCCTGCTTGGCAAAAACCAGCCATTACTCCTACCGCTACCCAATAATTTTTTTTACCAGGCACTGGACCAATTAATGGATTTCCATCTGGACCAAAAGTAAAAGGTCCATTTACAATATTTTTAATACCTGCTTTTTCTAGAGCTGGGATTCTTTTAAAACCAATTTCAAGACGATCTTGAATATTATCTAGCTTAGGTTCAAGCAATTCATGACCAAAATTCATAGGAGTTTGTTTAACTTGCCATGGAGTAGATTTAAATTCATAAGTGCCCAATAACATTCCGTGTGCCTCTTGTCTAAAATAAATATTTCCTTCAAAATCTGTACCAATTGGTAACCTTGGTTCTTTTTTTCTTTCTTTTATTTCAGGAATTGTTTCAGTAATTAAATAATGATGTTCCATAGGCTGAACTGGAAGATTAATACCAGCTAATTTTCCAACTTCTCTAGCCCATAATCCGCCAGCATTAATTACTATTTCGGCGTTAATATTACCTTTTTCAGTTATAACGTCCCAAGTACCATCATCTTTCTGATTAGTTTCCAAAACTGGGGTATGAGTATAATATTTTGCACCGTGTACTTTTGCTGATTTTGCATAGGCATAAGTAACGCCTGAAGGATCAACTTCACCATCTATAGGGTCCCAAAGTGCAGCTAAATAATGTTTTGGATTAATTAAAGGATGTTTTTCCACTACTTCTTCTAGCGAAATAAACTCTTGATCTAGACCCATATACCTAGCTTTTGATCGCTCTCTTTTTAAATAATCATGCCAAACTTCATTAGACGCTAAGTAAAAACCACCACTTGGTTTAAAGCCAACCGAATGTCCAGAGGTTTCTTCAATTTCTTTGTAAAGCTTTATAGTATAAGCCATCAACTTAGATATATTAGGATCAGAAGAAATGGCGTGAACAGAACCAGCTGCATGCCATGAAGATCCTGAAGTTAATTCATTTCTTTCTAATAAAATGCAGTCTTTTAATCCAAACTTAGCTAAATGAAAAAGTATAGAACAACCAACCACTCCTCCGCCAATAACTACTACTTTTGCATGCGTTTCCATTTTATTTTTATATAACTTTTTGTTTTTGTTCACCAAGTCCATTAATTGATAATTTAATTTCATCACCTATTTTTAAAAAGATTGGTGGTTTTTTTCCATTCCCAATTCCAGGTGGAGTTCCGGTAGTAACAATATCACCCGGCAGCAAAGTCATAAATTTGCTTAAATAAGAAAGTAAAAAGTTCATATTAAATATCATTTTATTCGTATTACCACTTTGCATGTTTTTTTCATTTACATCCAGCTTCATATCTAGGTTCTGAACATTTTTAATTTCATCTGCGGTAACTAGATAAGGACCAACTGGACCAAAAGTGTCGGCAGATTTACCTTTAACCCATTGACCTGTTCCTTCGAGCTGCCATTCTCTTTCGCTAATATCATTCACAACGCAGTAACCAAAAATATAATTTTTTGCTTCTGTTTCAGATATATTTTTTACTTTTTTACCAATTACAAAAGCTATTTCAACTTCCCAATCGCATTTTTTTGAACCTTTCGGAATTATTACATCGTCATAAGGACCCGAGATACAACTTGAAGCTTTCATAAAAACAATGGGTTCCTTTGGAATCTCAGCACCAATCTCAGCTGCGTGATCTGAAAAATTTAAACCAATACCAATAAACTTGCTAGGTTTTGTTATACATGAACCAATTCTAGTTGACTTTGATATTTCAGGTAACTTTTCTAAATTAATTTTTTTTAATTCTTCTAAATTTAAAAAATTAATGTTTTCTGGATTAAAATCATCTATATAAGAAGAGATATCTCTAATTTTCCCAGATTTATCTAGTGCTGCTGGTTTTTCTATTCCAATATTACCACATCTAAGAAGTTTCATATTTATTTAGAACTTTTTACTCATACTTGTATTAAGTTTTAAAAAAGATTTATCCTTGCCATGTAGCCAGTGTCGACTTAAGTCTGGATAATACTTGTAAGAAATTGGTTTTCTACCAAGAGCAACTGACATTTCTCTAACATGATGAGCTTCAGCACCACAACATATACCAATAAAATTTATTTTTTTTGATTTGCAATCTTTAGCAAACTCTCCCATCTCAAACCGATTACAATATAAGTTATCTAAAGCAACTGGAAATGCATTATCGCCAGGGATACAATTGCATTCTTTATCAACTATTTTAGCGGGTTGATTTAAAAACCCTGGGAATTCTTCGGTCGTTCTATAGGGAACAGGTAAAGCTGCAACATGACATGAAACTTTATTTCTTATTTTAGGTAAAAGCTTCATTGTCATCTCTGGTCCTCTGTAGCAATTTAATCCAACAACATTCGCTCCAAGATCTTCCATAATTTTACATGCATCTTCTGGGGTATGACCTTCTCTGGTAAGATCACCTTTTGGTATGGCAAAATTAGTTACAGCAATTAATCCCGCATCTTTAATTGCTTTAAGAGCAATTTTCATTTCTCCTGTCCAATTTATTGTTTCAGCTACTACAAAATCTACACCTGCTTCTTTTGCCCAAGCAACCTGTTCCTCAAACATTTTTTGGCATTCAGAGTGCGTTTTTCTATCATTTGGATCATAAATGTTTGTATTAGCAATATCTCCACAAATTAATAAATCAAGATCTTTAAATTCTTCCCTAGAATCTTTTGCAATCTTTAGTGCATTTTTTTGCATAGGCTCTAACAATTCTTCTTTCCCAATTAGACGAAGTTTTTCCCTATGACCATAGTAAGTAAATGCTTGGATTACATCGCTACCAGCCCTAATAAACTCTCTATGTAATTGTGAAACTACTTCTGGGTTTTCTAAAACTACTTCTGGAACAAAGCTTCCAGCAGATAAATACCCTCTCCTTTCCATAGCAAAAAGATATCCTTCTGCACAAAGAACGGGCCCCTCATTAAGTCTACTTATTAAATCTTTTTTCATAAATTCTCTTTTTACCTAAATTATTTATTGATTAGAATTTTATTTAGTTTGGAGAATTTTTTAATTTTCTTTTATAATTAATTGTTGAAAAACTGTTTGACAGTTTAAGTTAAAGCAAAACCCAATCCAGTTTTTTATACATACTTTTTTCATCTTAAAATAAGCTTACCATTTCCATTATAGTGGTAAAGCTTTTTTGCATAAAACCTAAGGTTGTTTTAGGTCTATAGTATTGTTAGAATATTTTATGGCACAAAAAGATGTTGGGAACAAAATACCTATTTATAAACTGAAGACTACAGATGAGGTTATGAGGTATTATGATGATTGGGGTCTAGAGAATAAATACGATCAAGATATGGTTGATTGGAAGTATTCAGGACCCAAAGAAACTGTAGAAGTTTTTAAAAAACATGCAACAGATAAAGATATTAAAATATATGATGCTGGTTGTGGAACTGGACTGGTAGGAGTGGAATTAAAAAAGTTTGGTTATAATGATTATGATGGTGCTGACTTATCTCAAAAACTATTAGATTTAGTTCCTAAAAATCTTTATCAAGAACTTTCAAAGGTTGATTTAAATAAAAAAATCGAAATTAAAGATAATGCTTATGATGCTGTAATGTGTGTAGGAACTTTTACTTTTGGTCATGTTAAGCCACCAGCTTTAGATGAGTTTATTAGAATAACAAAAAATAGAGGACTAATTTGTTTTACAATTAATGAAGGAATTTTTGAAGAGTATGGTTTTGATAAAAAAATAAAAGAACTAAGTAAGAAAAAAAATTGGAATATGAAAGAGTTTTTTAAATCAGATTATATAGCAAGCAAAGATGTAAATGCATGGTTGGGTTTAGCTGAGGTAATTAAGTAATTAATGTTTTTAAAGTTATTAGACAAATTAGGAAAAAAGAGAACAGTTTTTGATAGGGGGGAGTCACATCCAGAGTATCATAAAGCAAAACCCTGGATGAATAGGTATTATCTTTTATTTCGCAGAAGACCTAAATGGTTTCCTTTTAATATAATAATACATGAAATGCTTGATGATGATCATGGGGATGGTGTTCACAATCATATGTGTCCTTATATTACGATTATTATAAAAGGAGGTTACTGGGAGACATTAAAAACAGGAAAATATTGGCGTTCTCCAGGTTATATTGGTTTTAGATCTGCAGATAATTTACATAGAGTTGATTTAAAATCAGGAACTAAATCAATGACAATTTTTATTCCCGGACCTTTCGGAATGAGAAAAAAATCTCGAGCTGTGTATAATTTAGATTTTAAAACTAAAATTAAATAACTATTTTAATAATTTTCTATAAGTAAAAATTACAGCAAACACTATTATTAATGCAGCAATTCCTTGTTCACCTAATGAATTTAATAAATTAATTAAATTTTTAGTAACTTGAGAACCAAAGAAAGCAACGTTAGGTCCAAAAAGAATTTCAGCAAAAACTGAAACTGCAATTAAAAGTACGCCTAGTTCAATAAATTGTTTCAAATATTTTCTGATTTTTATTATCCACGTATCCATAATATTCCTTTCTTTTTTTAATTTACCACCCTCGCCCAAAAAGGGCTAGGGTGGTTAGTTAGGTTTTTTCAGCTAATTATAAGAGAGAACTAACTGAATAAAAATTTACTTATAAAAACCTAATATAATAATAGCGGCGATTAGGCCTACTATTCCTGCATCGCCAAGACCTTGAACTAGGCCAACAATGTTATCAGCTATACCACTTACAAATGGAACGTTTCCACCTAGCAGGGATACAACGATACCCAATCCAAGTAGTGATATCACTACATGAGTTAGGCTATTTACTGTACTTGAGAATCCTGAAAGCATTTTCATAGTTCCTCCCTTTATTTGTTAAACAAATACCACCGAATCAACTATCAATGGCGTATGAGACTTATTACCATACTAGATATAGATATCTAGACAATAATGATGTGAAAAAGTCAATAAAATAGCCATTTTTGTGTTTTCAACAGATATAAATTCTATTTAATTTATTTCAAAATTGAATGATCTTACCTTTAAAAATTATATATATAGAGAGTAACCTAATATTATAAAAATGAATCTTACGTATGCTTATATATTCTTAGCTATAGCTATTATTTTAGAATTGCTAGGTACTAGTGTTTTAAAAGATACAAATGGTTTTACTAAATTTTACCCTTCATTAATAGTTATAACAGCTTTATGTGCTTGTATTTACCTCATGTCACATACAATGAAGTTTATTCCAGTAGGTATAGTTTATGCCACTTGGGCAGGATTGGGCATTGTAGGCATAACAGTTATTGCGGTCATAAAATATAAACAAATCCCAAATATACCAACTATTATTGGTCTTTCTCTTATAGTTGTTGGTGTTACCATTATTCACTTAATGAATGATATCGACGTGAAATAATGAAACAATTATTTCATGAGATTAAAATCAATACCACCGGGCAAGGTTTATATGATTTTACCAAAAAAACGCTCTTGTGGGTAAAAAAGCAAAAAATAGAAAATGGGTTACTAAATATTAATATTTTACACACAAGTGCCTCTCTAATAATACAAGAAAATGCTGATGAAGATGTGATTCATGACATAAAAGTTTTTTTTTCCAAAATAGCACCTATGGATAATAAACTTTATAAACATACAACAGAAGGAATAGATGATATGCCGGCTCACATAAAGTCAGTACTTACGAATAATCAATTAACACTTAGTTTAAAAAACAAGAAATTAATGCTTGGTGTGTGGCAAGGTTTATATTTATTTGAACATCGTTTAGGAGATAAAACTAGAACTTTATCACACCATATTATTGGTGATTAGTAAATTTAAATGAAAAAAATTAGTAATGAAGATGTTAAAACTTTAGAAGATTTATACAAAAAAAATAATTTAAATGAACTTGAAAAACAAACAAAAAAATTGCTTAAAATTCAAGATGATAATATTATTTTACTAAATATATTAGGCGTTACTTATTTAAAAAAAGAATCTTTTAAAGAAGCAGAAAATATATTTAAAAAACTATTAGGTAAAAACTCTAAAGATTTTAATGCGTTAAAAAACTTAGGCGAAACATACAGAAAAACAAAAAAATTTACAAATGCAATTAAGTATTATGAATTGTATTTGAAAATTAATCCTAAGGACAATGAAATTATAAATAATTTAGCATCATCATATTTAAAAAATAAAAAATATAAACTGGCAACTAGTTACTATGAAAATTTATGTGAATTAAAACCAGATAACGAAGAGTACAAAATAAATTTTGCATCAGCCCTAATAGATTCACTTAATTTTAAAAAAGGAATGAAGATACTAGAGCAATTATTAGAAAAAGGCACGACCAATAAAAGAGCATTAAGCATTTATTTATTTAATCAAAATTATAACCCAAACATAAACTTCGATAAAATAAATATTAATATAAAAAAATTTTATCAAAAGATAAAGAAAACTAATTTAAATATTACAAATTTTAATTATGAAAAAAAACCTAGGAAAATTAATATAGGATTTATTTCTCCAGATTTTAGATCTCATCCTGTTGGATACGCTTTCACAAACGTTATAAGGAATTTAAAAAATTATAATTTAATTTTATTTGGCTATTATAATTTTTCGTTAGAAGATAAGTTAACTAAGAAATTTAAAAAAGATTTTAATTATTTTAAAAATATTACAAATATTAGCGATGAGGAAGTTATTAATCTAATTCGTTCAGACGGCATTCATATTCTTATAGATTTAGCAGGGTATACTCTTAATAACAGACTTTCTATTTTTTTTTATAACCCAGCTCCAGTACAAGTCTCCATGTTGGGATATTTACCCACAACAGGAATAAAAGAAATAAAATATAAAATTGGAGATAATAAAATTTATCCCAAAAATATTGAAAAAAATTTTAGTGAAAAAATATTAAGATTACCAAATATATGGTCGGATTTTATTGTTAATAAAGAAGTAAATATTATGCAAGAATCTACTCTTCTTAATGACGAACAAATTATATTTGGTTGTTTTGTAACTTTAAGAAAAATAAATGACAAGGTAATTGATTTATGGGCAAGAGTTTTAAAAAAGTTTACAAATACAAAAATATATTTCAAGGCGCCCGAGCTAAATGATGATTTCATTAAACAGGATCTAGAAAATAAATTTTTATCTTTTGGAATTGAGCCAAAGCGTTTAATTTTAGAAAAGTCATCAAATTATCAAACCTATTTAGAGTCATATCTAAAGGTACATCTTTCCTTAGACCCATTTCCTTGGAATGGTGTAACAACATCTCTTGAAAGTATTTGGATGGGTGTTCCAATTTTTTGCATGATGGGAGAAGATTCGTCACTTTCTAGATGCACATATTCAATAAATAAGACTTTGAAAATG
>Ga0209402_10004672_pt1 | contig 12393 bp, 10 predicted proteins | sample ArcticOcean_MG_C_3_FD_187437 | JGI IMG/M metagenome (GOLD analysis project Ga0209402, IMG submission 187437) | Marine microbial communities from western Arctic Ocean - ArcticOcean_MG_CB8_126 (SPAdes) (version 2) | ecosystem: Environmental > Aquatic > Marine > Oceanic | place: Arctic Ocean... | reverse complement strand
AGCACCTATCGAGCCTCGCAACTGCTCAGGCAACTCCGAAAAAACCGTGACATCGGTAAGACCAATAAACCCTCCCGGCTTCGTGATTCGATAGAGCTGCCGCAACGATTCCGGTTTCTGCTCCAACGTCGAAAGCACACACTCCATCAACACTACATCGAAATCGCCAGAGATCGTATCCATGTGCAAAATATCGTCTTGAACGAACCTCACCTGCTCGCCGACTCCCGACGCTTCGGCGAGTTGCCGACCCTTCGACACGCCATCCGATTCAAGCGTTAGTCCAACGGCGTCGCATCCGGTCAGTTTTGCCAGATGAACCGTGCTTGTACCGCGCCCACATCCAGCATCCAGCAAACGCTGCCCCGCATGAAGTCCGGTGAGGCCAGCGAGTTCTTCTGTAAGAGCGAGTCCGCCCGGGTGGAACGACTCGCCAATTAGCCAGGTAGCCAGTGGGTGGCTGTAGATAATCGAGCAGCACGCGCCGATCGGCTGTTCGTCGAGATCAGTTGGCAAAGTAGCCATTACGACCCGACTTCTTCACAGTCTAATTGCGGGTAAATATGGCTGTTTTTAGCCCGACTCTCGATCATCTCTTTGACCTCGCCAAGATGTTCGATCATGTGACTCTTGATGATCGGACCGAACAGCACCTTGTCGAGTAGCCACCCGCCTACCGACCAGCGAATTCCAAACCGGCTTTTGTAGGTCAGCAGAGTGCAGTTACCCTGTTGTTCAAACTCAAAACGATCAACAAGTTCCCTTAGCCCCCCCGCTCATAATCCCACCTACCGGAACCAAATTGAAATCGATTGAAGACGGAGCATTTGGCGTCACCCACTCGGTCGTTTTCCACGTCGTTGAAATCGGGCCGATCTTCAGCGGCGTGTTGAACTCGACAAGCATTCGATCCGCGTCCTGCTCAAGGATTCTGCTGCTCGACTGACCGCCTCCAGGTGAACCACTGGTTCTTCCCTTGGCTGAGATCATCTCGAACGCCAGTTCTCGCTGGGCATGTATGTGCACAGATTGATCAGCGATGTCGATTGGAATATGCGCCACCGAAACTATCCCTTGTCACCCTTTTTCAGCGCCGCAGCATCGATTCGGGCGAATCGTTCACGTGCCCGCAGTTTCATCATTTCTTCTTTCACTTCTTCCCGGTAACCCACGTTGTTGTAGGCGCAGAACGGGATTAGCCGACCGTCCGGAGTAGCGATTTCAACGCAGCACTTCATCAGCTTTTTAATGTCAAACGTATAGGGGTCCTGGAAGTCCTTGATCGATATCGAAAAGATGCGTTTAGCGATTTCACGAGACTCACCATTGAAAAGACCAAGGTCGGCACAGGCAGCGCAAAAATCGTCTGCCAGCTTGTTCCCACCCGGTGTCGCCGAAGATGACCACAAGCCCTCAAGCGCATCTCGAACTTCGCCCGAAAGATCGGGGAATGTTCGGTTGGTGATGTAGTCGAGATACTCGTCGACATCAACGATTCGTGGCAGCGGAACCACTCCACCGTCCTCGTCGATGTAGGAGAAAGTCACCGATTGGCACGACGGATGGCAGCACGGAACCGGCACGAAATCGCTCTTCACGAAAACGCCATCCATGCCGGCGTCGATTCGCTCTACAACTTCAGGAATCGTCACCCGGTTCATGGGATCGAATTCAAGATGGCGCCCGGTATGCATCACCGGCTGGAACATCACCGCCCGTACTGCTGGATGCTCGATAGCGAACTTTATGATCGCCGGGATCTCATCCTCGTTTACATCACGTTCAATCGCCGCAACCAGAATGGTATTCAAATCAAATTCGGCTAGCCGATCGAGAACTTTGAGCTTTTCTTCGAGCAACGGCTCGCCCCGGAGCGTCACGTAGGTCGAGTCTCGAAGTCCGTCGAACTGGAAATAAACGGTTGGATCGAGTGCCGCAAATTCAGCCGCCCATTCGGGATCACGCACGATACGCAGACCGTTCGTGTTCACCATTACGTGGCGAACGCCCTTTGCCTTGGCGAGCTTCATGAAATCGAATAGCTGGGGATGAAGCGTTGGCTCGCCGCCTGAAAACTGAATCGCTTCCGGCTCGGCTTCGGTGCGAACGAACGTATCGATCATCCTTTCGCACTCTTCCAGCGTGATGTTGTAGCCGGGACCAGCGTTGGCGAAGCAGGTCGGACACGCCAAATCGCATGCTGTATTCACTTCGATAAGGACGAGGCAGGCGTGCTGTTTGTGATCGGGGCAGAGTCCGCAGTCGTATGGGCAACCGTCTTTGATTTCCGTATTGAACTCAAGTGGAATTGTGCCCGGCTTGTTGCACCGCTGTTGATCGAGATACCCCTCGATGTCGGGCGATACAAGCACTTGCCACTGCTTACCATCGTTGCAGCCTCTCGGACAGCGTTTTCGAAGTACAACCTTGCCGTCGGTCAGGTGAATTTCGCCGTTTATGATGTCCTTGCACTCAGGGCACATCGTTCGAGTGAGTTCGTGGAACACCGAACCGGCGGTCTTCATTATTCGATTGGAAGCCGGTTGCTCAGATTTCTGTCGATCTATCGCCACAAGCATCTCTCCGATTCATCTGCCACAAACACCTGCGAGGCCGTTTGTACAGATCATCTCATGCGAGTTGTCTACCGCAAGCTTATGTGCATTGGATGTAGTGGCATCAGGAATCGACGCAGAATCGTTTTTATGACCAATTCGAGTTTTTCAAGCAAAACACCCGGTTCCTTGAAAATAGGAGCCGGGCGTTTTTTCGTTCTGCATCTCAATGATTCCCGGCGCACGGCCGGGGTGATTTAGTGGCTTCAGGTCATGTGTCCGTAGAGTTGGGCTCTTACGGATAGCCACTTAAAAAAGAGGAATTTCTTCTGCTCGATGAGGACAGCGTCGGCTTTTGAAGCGAGGTTTTTTGAGATTAGAATCTCAACGCCTTTATCTTCAACTTTTTGATAAGCCGAGATGTTGGCTTTCTTTGCATAGGTATCGACCGATACCGAGGCGTGACCACCTCAGCCGAGTGAGGCGAGATAGTCGAGCGCAACAGGTCTTTCCCGACCATCAAGGTAGGTTCGGGCGTCGTCTGTTATCAGAAGCTGCAAATTATCCCTCTTCGAAGCGGGCCGAAAGCACATGCGTACGCTTTTGGGGCGACCACAACTCTTCGATGCTAACGGCTCCCAGAAAGATTCACCAAATGCGTCGAAGCCCTCGCACCCTTAAGTAAGTTCCCGCTTCATCTGCGCCAAACCCATTGGCCCAAGACTCAGCGCTTTGTTGTGCCACTGTTTGAGATCAAAATCAGCACCCGCCGATTGCTTCGCCGACTCACGTGCCTCGAGCCAAACCCGCTCGCCAACCTTGTAGCTGATGGCCTGTCCGGGTATTCCAAGATATCGATCTACTTCTGAAGCAACGAAATCGGCAGGAAAATGCACCCGTTCACTCATGAACTCAAGTGCAAGATCACCGTTCCAAACTTCGCCGGGATGAAACTCTGAATGCTTCGGGATTTTCAGGCTCAAGTGCATCCCAATATCGACAATCACCCGAACGCTCCGTAGAGCCTGAGCATCGAGCATGCCCATGTAGTAGTCGGGATTCTCTAAATATCCAAGCTCGCCCATCAGGCGCTCGGCATACAGAGCCCAGCCCTCGGCATGCCCCGAAGTTCCCGCTAACAATCGCTGAAACCTCGACAGCTCTTCGGTCATCGCCACGTTAGTCGCGATCTGGAAATGATGACCCGGAACGCCCTCGTGATAGGCGATAGAAACTTCTCTCCAGATAGGAAATTCAGTCTTGCCACCGGTTGGATACCACGTTCTGCCCGGTCGGGAGAAGTCCTCGGAAGGCCCTGTGTAGTACATCGCCAATGCCCCACCCGGAGGTGAAATCAGCGCTTCGATCTTGCGCACGGGATCGAGAATATCGAAGTGGACACCGTCCATCTCCTCGATCGTTTTATCCTGAAGATCTTGCATCCACTGCCGGAACTCATCTTCGCCTTTGATCATTTTGGCGGGATCGGTTTCGAGTATTTCAACAGCCTCCCCAATCGAAGCACCTGGCTTGATCAGCTCGGCGGTTTTGGTCATTTCAGATCGCACCCACTCCAGCTGTTCCCAGCCCCAATCGTAGGTCTCTTCGGGGTCGATCTCAGCACCCAAATAGCCTTTCGCTGACAGTGCGTAGCGATCACGCCCAACGCCATCGATAGACGTTGCATCGGGTAAATACGTATTGCGAAGATAGTCGCCCATTTGGTCGTATGCTTCGGTGGCCGATGCCGCAGCGTCTTCGATACGGGCGCTCAATGACTCGTCATTGGTATCAGAAGCTGCAAACGCATTTACGAGCGAATCGAAAAATGGCGAATTGTCTCCCTCACCTGCCCAGACCTCGCATTGCTCTGCGCAACCATTGACCTGACGTTCAGATGTGACAAGCCCCTCAGCCCGACCGATATCGAGTGTCTGTCGATAGCCCGCCAGCGACTCGCCGATCTTCTCCATACGAGAAGCGATGTTCTCCCACGCTTCAACAGAATCCTGCGGCATGAGATCGAAAATCGATCGCACGCTTTGCACCGGCGAAAACAGCACGTTCATGTCGCGAAGATGCTCGCGAGACTCGAACTGCTCAACCGATAACGCCGCTTCGTCGATAAACGTGTCTTTGCACAGGCGCTCTCGTTCGTTGGCCGGTTCCGCAGCTTCCATCGCTTTCAATGCGGCCCGGGTTTCCTCGTGAAACGTCCCTTGGGCTTCAGGCGAAAAATCGGCCATCAGATGGTCGAATCCGGGCACGCCCATGTGGGTTGCCGATAGCGGATGATGCTTCGCCACGGTATCGATAAACCCGTCAGCGATCTCAAATACTCCAGCCATGTGAAATTCCTCTACGTACTCGTGAAATTGAAATCGCTATTAGTCGACTCGTCTGTAATGAAATCCACCAAGCCTGAACGACTCGGCTTTTCCATCATTGTCGTTTAAGGAAAACTCAGCCAGCTCTCCAACACCTCGACCGCCAACTACGCGGAACGAATTAGCCGTGCTCACTGTAGGATCCGACTGAAGACCGGCGGGGCCATGCAACCCATAGTCACCGCCTACAGGATCACCGAATCCGAAGCCCCGTTCTCCAAAAACTACATCAGCGTAAGCACCAGGCTCGGCCCAGTACCTGCCAACAAACGGCGCTGCATCGGTCTCGGAAACAATCTCAAGACTTGATTCGGTCTCCTCGGCAACAACGCCCAATTCCCGAATCACCAACTCGGCGATATCTTCTGCCAAATTGTAAGGCGTCGGAGCCGGCCAAAGGTTCGCCAGTACTATCACCCCGGTCTGGGCCTTCACACTGAACACCATGTTCGATGAGAAGCCTTGAATACCGCCACCGTGATTATGGAAAACAAGATCGTTGCGCCGGTTCATCCGCCATGAAATTGCCTGACCATTGGACCAATCGCTCGACATGTAAACAGGTCGGTGCATTTCAGCCAGCGTTGAAGCGGCGAGAACATTGCTCGGATGATTGGCACGACCTGATGAAAACTGGAACGACATCCACTTCGCCAGATCTTCAACGTTCGAGTGCAGCTGACCTGCCGCCGAAATCCCACGCAGAGAAGCGTAAGGAGCTTCTCGAACATCGTCAGTGCCGGGCAACGGCTGGCTATACCCTGTCGGTTTGAGCTGTTGCTGATTCGAATCAAGCTCGAATCGGGTGTTCGTTAGGCCAAGTGGTCCGGTGATTTCTTCGTACACGTATTGCTCGTACGGAATACCGCTTACCTGCTCGATCAAATGCCCCAACAAGCCCACTGCCAGATTCGAGTACTTCCACTGGCTGTCCTGCGGAATCACAACTTCAATATCTGCAAGCCCTTCGAGCAACTCTTCGGTAGTCACGAACGATGGTGCGTTCCAATCGGTAAGTGGATGCTCTGTTTGCAGACCCGAATAATGGGTCATCAATCGGCGAATCGTCACCTCTTCAAGCGTGCCCTGTAGCGCCGAAGCGACAGTGAAATCGGGCATATAAACGAGCAGCGGATCATCGAGTTCGAGCTGTCCCAAATCTCGGAGCTGCAGAATCGCCGTGCCAGTGAACGTTTTCGTTATCGAAGCAACACGCGAAATAGTTTGCGCAGTCGGCGGTTTGTCTTCGCCAAGCGTTTGGGTGCCGAACGAATAGTAGCCTTCGAGCGAATCGCCACGAACGATGCCAATCGATAGCCCCGGAATTCGATCCTGAGCCATCGAGGCGGCTGCCAGCTCGGCAATTTTGGGCTCAAGTGAAGCCAGATCGGTACTGCTCGCCAACTGATCCTCCATACAAAGTAAACGGCACCTGAAAAACAGGTGCCGTTAGATTACTTCGATAGAGTGCCGGTTGGGTGCGACTTGAAGATCAAGTCAACCAGCCATTAGGCAGATTTTGGCACAATAGACTTCATCAACTGCGCCATCTGCTTCTGTACCTGTTTGTGATAAACCTCCATGCGGTCCTCGAGACCTCGGATGGTGGTGCGCTTCACTCGGATGGTTTGCTTGATCGGGTCGACTTCCTTCAGTGCTTTTTGGAAATCAGCCTCAAGATCGGTCATCGCATAACGCAAATCAGCATTGAACGCTTCGACATCTGCATCAGGATTCTGGCGCAGAATATCCTCTTTCGCCGTGTCGAACTCGATCTTGATCCCATCGGCATGGCGCTTCTTGTTGGTAATCAGATCTTGCTTCTTGTCGAGAGAAGCATGAAGAGCTTCAAACTCCTTTGCAACGCCCGTACGCTTAGAGACTAACGGCTCGATCTTAATCATGATCTGACTCACTTGTTCAGCAACAAACGCACCTCGTGTGGGCTTACCGGTTTTGCCGGTCTTGCCAAGGTGTGTCATCAGACCGTGAAGCTTAGGATCGTCTGTCCAATGGGGCATTATGTGGTGCGCTCGCTCCCGCGGGAATAGCCGCGACTCGTGAATCGACTGTCTGTACTCCCATTCTCTCGAACAAGGTCAGCCGTTCGAAACCGTGAAAGTTGCAGATGCACTAGGAGAAACGACCTATTGCCACACTGGCTGAACGACCCATGTAACATCCATTTCGAACTAATTCTTCTTTCGAAAATCCCTACTAACTAGCCTGAACGACGGGCACTGGCGAGCATATGAAAATCACGGACATATCTATCGACGTTATCGAACGGAAAACAGCTTCGGTCCGGGTGCAAGACGAACGGGCCGATCTCGGCGGTACAACCACTCAGGGCGTACTGCGGGTAACGACCGAGGACGGGCTGGAAGGAAACGCGTTTGTGGGTGACCAGGGCGCAGATTCGACGCAGCGGATGCAGACGATCATCAAGATTCTAAAGCCAGCGATGATGGGTCGTGATTCATCGGAGCGTGAATGGCTGTGGAGCCAGCTGCATGTCATCGCGGGTCATGGAGCAGTTATCGAACCGGTCTGGGCACCGTTGGATGTTGCACTGTGGGATATCGAAGGCAAAGAGGCAGGAAAGCCAATTCACCAGCTACTGGGAACGGCTCGCACCGAAGTACCTTTATACGCCACGTACCCACCGCGTCATGGCACTACCGAAGGCTTCGTTGAAGAGGCGTTACAGCTTCAGTCGGATGGTTTTAGGGCGTACAAAATTCACCCGGGCCCATTGTCGTACAAAGATGCTGCAATAACCGCCGCCAAAGTTCGCGAAGCTGTCGGTGACGACATGACTCTCATGCTCGATCGCAACCACGGCTACACCTTTCGAGAGGCACTCTATGTTGGTCATGCCCTCGACGCCAATAACTACTTCTGGTTTGAAGACCCGATTCCCGCCAACGATATCGAGTCGATTCGGGAGTTGACCAACCGACTCGAAACTCCGTTGAACATGAGCGATACAACGGGGTTTCTATTCCATGAGGCAGCAAATTTCCTAGAACTGAAAGCCACCCGGCTGATAAGAGGAACAGTTCGAAAAATTGGCATTACTGGTTTGAAGAAGCAGATGTCAATGTGTGAAGGATTCCAAAAGTTCTGCGAAATCGGTCTGGCTGGAAATTCAGCCATGAACGCTGCGAATCTGCACGTCATGATGTCGTCGATGAACTGCACCTACTTCGAATACTGGATGCCCAAAGAGGTTCACCAGTGGGGAGTAACTAAACAGCTGGAAATAAACGAAAACGGAAATCTGGATGCGCCAACCGGGCCGGGGCTCGGAATCGAGCTCGATGAAGACTGGATCGCATCACATAAAGTAGCAACTCTTTCGTAAACAAAAGTCGGCCGACCCGGCGTATGATCTTGCGATGAAACTCGCGGCGCCAAACGAGCCAATGAACAGCGGTTCACCCGAACTGGACGGATTTGAGATAAAAAATCGTCCTTTTTTGGGATATGGGCTGCTGATGTCGTCGGTAATCGGCACGCTTGCGGTATTGATCTACTTTGGTGCGTGGGCTTCAACCGATCGCATCGAAAACCGAGCGCTAGCAGCAGGGATCACAGAATCCCAAACAGAGGGCGAATGGTGGGAAGACGGGCTGATATTTGCCTGTCCGCTCCACTAGCTGATTAATCAATGCGAAATGCCGCACTCTGGTTCGATAAAAAGCTTGGCCTCAAAGAGCACTCAATTGCCCACTACGCCTGGGTAATCGTGGGCATTGCCGGTGTCGTTCAAATGGTCGGTGCCGCTATTCGCATGGCATTCGGCGTGCTCGTCGATCCTCTTGTTACGGCATTCGGATGGTCACCCGGTTCGATCGGACTCGCCTACGCGCTGATGTCGATCATCACCGCTCTTTCATCGCCCATTGCCGGATATCTTGGCAATCGATATGGCGCACGAAAAACGATGGCAGCTGGAACCGTGTTGTTCTTCATCGGGATGATGTGGACTTCCCAGACCAAAGAAATTTGGGAACTATACGCTGCGTATGGCATAGTTTTTGGCACATCGCAGGCGCTGCTTCTCGTTCCAGTTGTGCCTGCAGTGGCCGCATGGTTCAGAAGGCACCTAGGGCTTGGAACCGGGATCATGATGGTGTCGTGGAGTCTTGGCCCGGCACTTGTCGTACAGGCGCTCGCAGTGCTGTTCAACACCGTGGGTTGGAGCCAGGCGTTCATGATCGTGGGAATCTCTGGCACCGCCACGCTCGCATTCATCCTAATCTTCTTCAAAAACACACCCGAAGAGGCAGGCCGAGTTGCATACGGCACCAGGCGGAACGAGAAACCACTCATCACAAGCGGGAACATATTCGTTTCTACCCAGCGAGAATTTCAGGGCTACGTCTATAAAACGAACGCCTTCTGGAATTTGATAAACATCCACTTTCTGGGCTGTGTGGGTCACGCCGTAATTCTTGTCGGGATCATCCCACTGGGCATTTCGAAGGGCCTAGGCCCCCTTACTGCAGCCGGCGTCCTGACTACGATATCGATAGTCAGTGTCATTACGCGATTTATCGCCCCCGTGTTGTCGGAACGCCTCAGCGCAAAAACGGTGATGTTCATTGCGTTCTTCGGGCAAGGTGTTGGAGTGTTCTTGCTTCTCACAGCAAACTCAACGCTCGATTTCTATATATTCGCCATAGTCTGGGCGATTCCTTACGGAGGCGAAGGCACAGCGTTCCCGGTCGTAAATCGTCAGTACTACGGGCATTCCCCCATGGGTACGACTTACGGCTGGCAGCTGCTTGGTGCAGGGCTCGGCATGGCTCTTGGGGGAGCGTTACCGGGAATGGTTTTCGACATCACTGGCGGGTACACATGGGCAATTATTTTATCGGCGGTATTCAGCCTGGCGGGTGCTATTTCCATAGTTCTCCTCGATCAGTCCAAAAGGCAGTTGATTCCCGATTGGCCTGAAATGGAAACCGGTGCAGTTACCGTTGGGGCGTCGGCATCGCCAGCTCGCATCACAACAGGTTCGAGTCCAGCGAGTGGAGATTAGCTAGATGGCACAAAATCGACGCTTGCACGATCCTAAGACACTCACGGGGCAATCGATCGTCGACGGCCTAGGAGTAACGCCGCTCATCAACGCAGGTGGACCGAACACGAAGCATTCAGGCTCTCGACCACGCCCTGAAGCAATCGAAGCGATGGAAGCGATGAGCGAGGTGTTCGTCGACATGGACGAACTGCTGCTTGCAGCCGGTGAACGTATCGCCGAAATAACCGGTAACGAAGCTGCGACTATTACCTCAGGTGCCTCGGGCGGACTCGTCGTTCAAGCGGCGGCAGCGATGGCAAAAGACGATCCTGACCGCATTACGCAGCTACCAATTACCGATGGTATGCCGAACGAACTGATCATCCAGCGAGGTCACCGGTTCATCTACGACCACCTGTATCTTGCACCGGGATCAAGCTTCATTGAGGTTGGACGACCTACCGACTCGACAATAGAAGAAATCGATACAGCTATTGGTCCGAACACAGCCGGTTTGATTCACCTTGAATCACCATATAAACAAGGCCTCGGCGTGCCGCTACAAGAGCTCACCGAACTTGCGCATTCCCACGGGTTGCCGGTGCTTGCCGACTGCGCATCCATGCTGCCACCGCGAGAGAACCTCACCAAGTACACCGCTCAAGGAGCCGATCTGGTCAGCTTCTCAGGTGGCAAAGCAGTTCGAGGCCCGCAAAGTACAGGCTTCCTGGTCGGCAAACCGGAGTGGATCGAATACGCACGCCTCAACAACGCACCAAACCCGGGAGTTACCCGAGCGCAAAAAGTTTCTAAAGAAGAGATTGCAGGACTACTAGCCGCGCTGGAAGCGTTCACCGAAGTTGACGAAGAAGCCGAGACGAAACGCTACAGCGAACAGATGAATTTCATCGTAGACCAAATTGCCGAAATCCCCGGACTTACTGCCGAAACCCTGGACAACTACGACCATTACATACCGCACACGGTGATATCGTTCGGCGAAAATTGGCGGGGTCCAGATTACGCAGAAATAACCGCCCGACTGAAGGCAGGTTCGCCTCGAATTTATGCAGCTATTGACTATCGCCCAGAGCCAGATCACATGTGGATCGACCCACTGAATCTTCAAGACGGCGAAGTTGAAATCGTTGCTGAACAGCTAAGGAAGATATTGATCGAAGCCGCCTCAGGGGGGTAACCTCTCCCGCAAATAATCCACACATTTAGCCGCTATAAGGAATTCTGGTATTGGTACGCATTGCAGGTAGGTTCTGTCAGAACTCAGCGCTCACCATGAAACCCAGCCGACCTAAATACAGGATTCTTCCCTGTATTTAAGCTGACAGCTCGGTCATTAGAGTCGACCACCTGTTGGTGAAGATCTTACGTCGAACTTCCGCTGGAACATGCTCGCTACCCGTGGACTGGACTCTTAGATAATTTCTCAACTCATCGAATGTCGTGCAAAACCGACTAGCTGACTCGAACTGTTTGAACCCAAGCATTGGATAGTAACGCTGCTTGATTCCGCGATGATTCTGCTCCATTCGGTTGTTCAGATATTGATTATGACGATGCAAGACCTTACGCCCGACGATCCAACGAATTGCCTTCGTATAAGCAGGATGTTTATCAGTCGTCATCCGTAACGGTTTCCGTCCTGCACTATCGATTAGACGGCGCAAGAAACGTCGAGCTGCATGTTTGTCCCGGTGTTCACTCAGCATCGAATCGAGTAGGTTCCCTTCTCGATTGACCTGCCCCCGATAGCGTTACCACTTATTATCTCGGATTCACGACCAGTTGAAGCCTGGGCATGATTGCCTCAGGTGTCGGCGGCCGGTATCCGAGTGAGCTGTGTGGTCGGATCGTGTTCTACTCCCTCCTCCACCGCTCTGTCAGTATCTGTGCCTCCTTCAGTGAGTAGAAGATCTCTCGATTTAGCAGTTCGTCCCTGAGCTTCCCGTTGAAACTTTCGTTGTAGCCGTTCTCCCACGGACTTCCCGGCTGGATGAAGAGTGTCTTCACTCCGACTCGCTCCAACCATCCACGTACCACTTTGGCGGTAAACTCTGGACCGTTGTCTGAACGAATATGTTCTGGAACTCCATTAAGAACAAACAGTTCAGTCAGCGCATGGATCACGTCATCTGATCTGATCCGTCTCGCTACTTTGATCGCCATGCACTCCCTTGTATATTCATCGATTACTGTGAGCATTCGGATAGGACGTCCGTCTTCGGTCCGACAAGCTACGAAGTCGTAAGCCCAAACATGGCCTTTACGTTCTGGCTTCAGCCCTTCTCGTCGCCAGATGCGTTCTACACGCTTGTGGTTCACCTGCCATCCTAGTTCCCTGAGTAGTGCAGTGATCCGTCGATACCCATATCTGCCGAACCGTACTGCAAGCTTGATGATG
>Ga0209402_10004666_pt1 | contig 12401 bp, 3 predicted proteins | sample ArcticOcean_MG_C_3_FD_187437 | JGI IMG/M metagenome (GOLD analysis project Ga0209402, IMG submission 187437) | Marine microbial communities from western Arctic Ocean - ArcticOcean_MG_CB8_126 (SPAdes) (version 2) | ecosystem: Environmental > Aquatic > Marine > Oceanic | place: Arctic Ocean... | reverse complement strand
TCAAATAACGTGGTAGCGTCTGACTATGGTCAATAAATACCAATTATTTCTGGCATTTGATAAATACTCCTTATTCTTCGTCTGCATGGGCTAATATAGAAACCATTGCAGCCTGATACTCTTTCGCGATTGTATCCCATTCAAGTCGGTCATAATGATCGATGATGCTGTGGTCTGCATCGCCCCTGATATATCGAATCACTCGGTCGGGACAGCCGTTGTCTCGAAGTGTGGTTGTCATCCAAACTCGATAGACATGACATGTATACTTCCGATCAATATCTGAGCGACCTGCACTCTCGTCATGTAAACCTGCTTTGATTCCAGCCTTCTTCACGAGTGACCCGAGTGGATTTCTTCCAATCCTACCTCCTCCTCGCTCGTTAAGGAATAGCGCTTTCGTGCTGCTAGCCCCCTTATATCCACGCCGCTCGTGTAACCAACGATGTAGCATTTCAGCACACTCGTCATCAATCGGCAATTTGATTGTTGAACGCTTTCTTCTTGGCTTAACTCTTATCCATTTCTCGGTCAAATTGAGTCCATCGATATCCATCGTCCGAAGTGTATCCTTTCGAATCCCTGTTTTTGCAAAGAGCATGTGAATGGTCTTGTTTTTGATAGTGTAGGATTCAAGAATGATTGCCCGAATTTGTGAGGTACTTGGTTTGAAGCGAGCAACTGTAGAAGCCACAGACCTCTTGTAGGATTTCAAGTATCTTTTACGGAATGCTGGAACAGGGTTTCCAGCCATCCTATCTGCATAAACGAGGAATTCGATAAGACTACTAAGTGAAGAGAAGAGGTTTCGAACCCTTCCTTCAGAAAGCCTAACACAATTTCGACCATCATTAGTCGTAGTAGGATCAATAGACTCAGTGGAGTATTTTGCAACATTTAGTACTGGAAGGAGGTTATGACGGTCAAGTTCTTCAAATTTTAGTTTTTGATCTGACAATATAGACGCGAACCGATTCAAATTACATCTGTAATTCTCTAATGTGGATTTTGCAAGATCTTGTCCTTCAAAGTCAATCATCGCTTCATTTACGACTGCGAGATTGTGTTTCAGCAACATATTCAATCCGTTCTCCATGTGAGCATCCCCCCGTCTTCAAGTGAAATTACCCTAGCTTGAATCAACACCATTTCAGCACGGCGTAAGTCATCTACAATTCCCTTTTCATCGATTGAGTATTCAATTTCTTCGAGTACCTCAGCCCGACTTATTGGACCTTTAATCTCTACGAGAGTACGTACCAATTCTACAAGAGGGACCTCATGAACTAAACCATCTTCACCATACAATCTAGACCTTACCTTACGCAATTCTCCATCGGTCGATTGATATGCTCGCTCAGAAGTCTCTAACTCTGTTCTGATTCGTTTTAGTTCAAGTTCCAATGTATTGTTAATAACTTTAAGTTTTTCAAGGTCAGCGGGCTCCATGAAATCTCCACGCATTTCCTTACGCACTGCTTCTGCTACATATCGGGAGAACGAAAACCCCCTTTCATTTGCTGCTTTTTGCATATCTTCAAGTTCTTCAGCAGAGCGTGCTTCAGCATGAATCTTGTGTCTGGGCGTACTTTTGGGTCTCGGCATCGTTCCTTCTGTTGAACGCCGACCTTCATAAACTGTTCCTTGCAGTAAAGTGATAGTTTCCCGGCACGAGCACCTTTGAGAACTATAGAGGACAGCGGTGCTATTGCCTTTTCAAAAATCCAGCCCAGTTAGAAGTTACACTAGTAGTAGTTTCCACCTTGTAGAATAGAATAATTGGTAGTCCCGGCAGGAGTCGAACCTGCGTCCCCTGGACCAAAACCAGAGATGATGGACCACTACACTACGGAACTAGTGGAGTCGGCCAAAAGCCACTTGGTTTTGACCTTGACGCTTAGAGAATGTAATTACAACTGCTAATCATCCGTGCGAGCCCTTCAAGGGCTCGGTAGGAATCCGGTACCCTATGGTTAGGGTACCTTCCGTCTTGAAGGCTGTTCTCATTATCTTTCTGATGATTCTAATGCCATGGTCTGTTGCATTAGATTTCGAGCCTATTGAAACCATATCCGTTCAATCAGACGATAAAGTGTCACTAGATAATTCAGACAATATTTATCCAAATTCAAATGAAGCACAGATTTGGCCACCAGCTGCAGATTGGTGGGCGCGTGGCGAAGAAGAAGTTGAAGTCTTCGTGATTACTCGCGATTTAGTCTCACTTGATATATGGCAAAAATCCCATGGTTATGAAGTAAAGCAATCCGAACCCTCGAAAGGTGAATTATTGGTTGAAACCATCCCATCATCGGGTATCGTTGAACATCGTAAACTCATCTTACCTGCTAATGTAGTTCCAAAGATTGTGGGAATCAATGGTGTAATGTCTATTTTTGAAAACCCTGGTTCTCCAGAACCCTTCTCAACTGACGCGGGGGAACCTTTGTCGGTGCGTACTGGCGAGTTACATGGGGCTACCGACTCATGGTCAATGGGCGTTAATGGAACGGGTGTAAAGGTAGCAGTAGTAGACTCAGGGATTGACTTTGCTCATCCAGATTTGAATGGGACTCAGGCTCGGGTTAATGACCCGAGCAACCCCTATGATGGATGGCCAATAATGTGGGACCCGCGCAGCGTTGATATTTGGTTAAAAGACGGAGATTCATATCCGCTAAATCGCGGTTCATATTATTCAGACACCACAAATCTAGATAATGACTCAAACAACAATTCTATTCTTGACTCAACAGGATTCAATGTTTCAGGTTTACTTCCTTCACTGTCTGGGATTTATCATTATGGACTCCATCCTGATTCTCAATTAATTGTAAGAGCAGGCGGTGAAGTCAATATTTTGGTTGTTGATGACATTACTGCTGGATTTTATGAAACTGTATACGTTGACTTCGACAGAGATGGAAATTTCAGTGAAGAAAAACCAATGCGTCGAGGTAGTGAAACCTCAGGTTTAGATACTGATGGTGATGGTTTATGGGACCAATCCGGTGGATTATTGTATTGGGTTAGCGATGGTGTTAATGGAGTTCCCTACGGGGCTACTTATGCAGCAAGAGCGGGTTTTCAGAACCGTATTGCTGGTTCTGGAAATTTGACATTATTCATGATTGATGACGTCAACGATCCTGGCGGAAATCATGGCACACTTTGTGCATCAGCAGTTGCTGCTCAAGGTGAAATCGCAAATGGGAAAGTCTTGGGCATGGCACCTAATTCAGAATTGATTTCAGTTGCCGATTTTTATGCTGGCGGTTCTTTCCTTGATGCGTGGCGATTTCTAGCCGAAGGCTATGATGGGGTAACAGATAGTGGTGACGAAGCCCAGATTGGTTCTTTTTCGTTTGGCTGGTCAAATGTTCACAATGATGGTACCGACCAAATGTCACTGTACTTAGATTGGTTAACAAGAGTACACTCGAAGAACACAACTTTCCTCGTTGCGATGGGTAATGGTGGCCATGGATACGGCACTGCGGCATCTCCAGGTGGTTCACATGGGATAATTTCTGTTGGTGCGTTCTCTTCACAAGCAGGTCAACCTCATGGAGGCACTTGGGGGGATGCCGCTCCTTGGTCAAATCGAGGTCCAAATTCTGCAAGTCGCTTAGACCCAGACATTGTAACAGTTGGCTGGTCGGCTACTGGAAATAGAGGCTTGAACGATGTTACAAATGCAAATTCTGCTTACAGAACGTGGGGTGGTACTTCGCTTGCAACCCCAATCGCAGCAGGATTAGTTGCATTGATTTACGATGCATGGATGCAGGAATATGGTGTGTATCCAGATTCCCAAACAGTTCGTGACTTGTTGATGTCAACAGCTGACGACCGCGGTTACGACCCATTAGTACAAGGTGGTGGATTTGCAAATATTAGCAGAGCAGTATCAGTAATCCAAGGTGCAAATGGTTCAGCTTGGGTGACGCCTGCCTCGTGGATGGCAGGCTCAAATCATGGGGTTCACAGAGATGCAAATACGAATATTCTATTCCCTGGTCAATCAGATTGGGCGAACTTTACGATAAACGGAACTGGCGGCACACCCGTCAATATTTCTTGGGACGGTGCTTCTCTTGAGCCCACAACCCATTATACACAAGTGTGGAATTCTTCAACCACTTTGGGATGGGATGGTTATCAGGCAGATAGGCCGGATATTTTGATTCCTGTACACATCAAAGGAGATGCAAACCTTTCACTCTCTAACGACACTTCTATTGTTCGTGCTCGGGTTACTCTTCCTGGTGCTGGCTTTGATGGCAATAACGACATGTATGAAGAAAATCGAGTGCATATTGAGTTGATGCGTTGGCACGATGATGATGGTGATGGGAAATGGTGGAATGATTCAAACAACAATTCTCTAGTTGATGCTGGTGAGATGGAGGCTAACAGCGAATATTCAATGGTCACTTATCATTCATATGCGAGTGGACAGGCAGAGGCCCGTCTTGGCTTCCCGACACAACGCGAGGGTGATGGAATCCTTCTAGGCGTTTATCGACGCAATATGAGAACTGATATCATTGACCCGATGGAAATACAAATTGATTGGACTGCTTTTTCTCCATCTGAGAATTCATCGTGGCTTTCTCCTTGTGCTGGAAATTCTACAATTCCTGCAAATGGCACTCTTTACGTCAATTGCCGAGTTGAAGTCCCTGTGAATGCTATACCACAGTTACGTCAGGAACAGGTGAGGTTTCAGTTTGAATCAAACAATTCATCTTATGATTGGGCTTTGCCAGTTATTGTTAATGTTGCATCAAATGGGCCAATTAATTTGGTTCCAAAACCGATTGATGGAAATCTCAGCAATCAAACACTCTACAGTGAAACTTGGTTACAAGGTGCTCAGAGATGGGGTTGGCGTTCAGAATCAGGAGATTGGAAATTCCTAACTTTTGATTGGCCTCACAACCTCTCAGGTAATGGTGCTATAGTGATAGATGTTGATTGGCCAGATAATATTTACACAGATGTTGATGTAATTTGGATGTCAGAAAATGGCCATCCATATTCTTTAGAAGACCCAGTTGCCTATGGCCAATACAATTTAGTTCCTGAAGTTTCATCTGAAAATATGGATATTGGCTCAGGTAAATATCAATGGCAGACTTCAACAGGAGGTAGCCATGAAATTTTGGTAGCTGATGCAACGCCAGGAATGAAGCAGATGATGCTGCATTCGATACGTCACGGCGTAAATACCAATGATAATCCGCTGAATATTAGCGTTGGACTCGTAAATGCAATTAATGGTTCACTTTCCAAGGTAGTGAGTGATTGGGCAGATGCCGAAGCAGATGAAATCATTACAATTGGGGCCACTTTGGCGCTAAATGTTTCATCAATTGAAGGATTTGGCTGGACTCGTCCTGTACTTTTACCATCTGAAACTGCAACACAAGATACTGCAGGTAGCTGGTCTTCATCTGGATATTCACATCAAATAGATGTCCAAGATGCTGAATTATTAAAGGTTGAAATTGACTCAATATCACCCCGAACAGATTTAGATTTAGCACTTTATCGCGATAAAAATAATAATGGAATAATTGATTTTGGTAGTGAACAGATTCAAGTCAGTGGCAACTGGAATTCTGATGAAGAGATTCTCATTGAATCGCCAACTTCTGGGACTTGGTGGGCAGTTGTCCATGGCTTTGATGTACCAAATGGCACGGCTCCTTTTTGGTTAAGGGAGACAGTAGTTGCCGGAGATTCTCTATCTGTTGGAAATATTACAACACTCAATACTTCGCAAATTAATTCTAGATTCCCGAACGGCAGCAGTGCTCTTGGTGGAATGACCCCAGTAAGTGCTTTTGATGTGAATATCAGTTATGAGATGCCTGAGATGCCGGGTATTTGGCAAGGCTTCTTGGTCGTCAATCTCGATTCGGGTGGGTCAATTCGCCTAAGTTATGATTATCAATTGGAAGAATTAGTGCCGATTTTAGATTTCTTAACCCCTGTGAATCTGACAAGGACAAATCAATCAATTCCTGTTACACTTGAGGCACATGATTTTGGCGGGGGATTCAATCTATCTTCTTTAACCATTGATACGCAACCATTAGTGAATTGGGCAAATGAATCATTTACACTAGAGGGAATTTCTGAGAGAGACGGGGTTTCTACTGATTACGCAGATTCGTGGGCACATTGGAATAATGCAAACAATGAGTCTCTAGGTTCTCATTTCCATGCATCTGGTGGTTTTGTGACTTTAGAGGTTGATGAACCCACATCAATTGCCGAAGGCACAGATCCCTTAGCGCCAGATTGGATCGTCAGTACGTCTAATAATTCTAGCAAAAATAGGTACTTAACTACTGATAGTGACAATGGTTGGATTGCACAGAATCCCGATTCAGGCCCCCGTATGGATTACTCTATAGATTTCCCGACAAATGGTACTTACTATATTTGGATAAGAATGAATGCAGCAGACGTGTATGGTCATGCAGTGCATATTGGAATTGACCAGACCGCAATCACAAGTACGCCTGCAGGTCTGTACACCAGTAATTATGGTACTTGGGAATGGTCGAATATGGCACTAGATCAGAGTCAATCTAGTCCGGTACAGTTTCAAGTTACCACTCCAGGCAGGCATACTATCAATATCTGGGCATCTGAAGATGGGGTAGCGATTGATCAGTTATTGATTACAGATTCATGGAGTTTTGTCCCAACAGGTATTGAAACCTCGAAATCACCTTATGTTGACCTAACACTGCGTTCAGCTTGGCTAAACCTCTCTCTACCTGCAGACAATGGTTGGAGAACTTACTCAGCAGAAGTTATCGATGTTGCAGGTCGAGAAAATAGTTCAACTTTGATGGTTGAGTTTGATGATTTGGCACCCCCCATTATTATTTCCGGATGGAATTTCTTGTCCAATAATTCGCTGATGCCAATAATTGTACAGACTGATGTTGGTGCAGAATTGTGGTTGAATAGTACTTTGATAGCAATCAATGAAACGGGGATTGCAGAAATACAACTTGCTCTTCATCCTACGTATTGGGTTGCAGGAACTGGAGATCCAAACAACGTGTCTACATGGGATTGGGTTGACTTGAACAACTTCAGAATCACCGCACGTGACTTGGCGGGGAATTGGAATAGCCGGGAATTTGAGGTCGCTTATGATGGATGGGGGGCACATAACAATGGTCCTGAACCACAGATTGTACTAACCAGTTACGGAGGTATTTCGGATGGTGAGGTTTGGTTGGAGGAAGACTTGATTCCTCCAGACCGCCTGAATGTTAAACAAATACCATTAAGAGTAAATGTTGACGTATACTTTGATACAAAACAAGTATGCACTTACTTCATTGATGAGGCTGGAATTGAACATACTTCAGCTTGTATTTCACAGTATTCACCCCCATGGGGTTTGAATGATTCTTCTCATCTACGTGAGGGCGCACCCCCTCCTCCCTCAAACATTTACATACCGTTCTCATTACAAGTGAACCACACTGGATTAACTGATGGGAGATGGCAGATTTTTGTAGAAACTTTAGACTGGTCAGGCAACTGGGGTTATGAGAATTTTACTTTATTATTAGACCGAAAGGCACCAACAATAGAATGGATCACACCGATGAACAATTCAACCATTTGGAATCATAATTTGCCTATTAGTTGGAATATTTCAGAAATATCTGACCAATCTCTTACTATTGATGGGGTCGTGGTCAGCGAGTTTTCCACAGGGGACTTGAATATGCAAACTGAAGTGAGATTGGATGAAACAGGTTGGCATCAACTATGTTTGCTTGCTTCTGATTTGACTGTTGGACCATCAGCAAATGTAGTCATTGATTGTATTGATGTCTATCTGACGCCAGAGGCTTACGTACCAACGTTGGAGGTATTATGGGATGGTGGTGTTGTAAATTCCTCAAGACAACTTGTAGACCTTCATATTGGCCCTGAACAGGGATGGTCAGTACAAATTTGGGATGGTTCTTCTTGGGTTGTTCAAAATGGTTCTGAACTTTCGAGCGGTGACTTGATTGTTATCGTCAGTCTAAATGAAGGAAATAATTCACTCAGATTTGAAGTAGAAGCTCTTGAACTAATGTACCTGTTTGAGTTAACAGTTTTACTCGATAGTCGCCGACCCCACCTTACTATATCGTCTCCATCGGATGGTTTTGCTACACCATTACGGCAATGGAATGTCACCGGAGAGTGTGAAGTGGGATTAATAGTTGAAATCAATTTGGGGGCGGGCTCAAAATATTCAACCCAGTGTAATTTAGAGGGTAATTATTTCGTATTTGTTGACTTTTTAGATACTGAAGGATTTGAAACAATTACAGCCAAGAGTTGGGATATAGCCGATAATTTGGCTCTGGTATCACATACAATATTGATTGATAGAAATGCTCCTCGAGCAAGTTTGCAATGGTTAGAACCTGGTTGTAATCTAAAACCCGTCTCAACAGTGTTTAATCCCGACCCAATTGCTTCTTGCAATTTACAATTGAGAGCTGATTTCCTTGACCCCGATATCTCATTTTGGTCAATTTCAGTAGAGAGAAACAGGCAATTTATTACCTCTCAAATGGGTGGCTCATCAGAATCAAGTTTTGTAATTCTTGACTTAGGAAGTGAAGGTAGACCGGGTACCTGGACCGCTGAATTAATTGTTGAGGATGCTGCTGGGAATCGGCAAATGTATTTTGTCGATGATATCTTCTTGTCAGAAGAATCGGCACTATCAACCAAGGCATCTACCGCCGGTTCGATGGCTAACATTTTGCTACTACTCGGCTTACTGGTTATTTCAATCTACATTAGTAAGAGAAGACGCTCTAACATTGACCCTTGGTCAGAGCAAATGCCTACCCCTTTGGACCCTGAATTATTGCTTGATGAGCCTGAGGATGATTTGGAAGAACTTGACTTGGATGAACTTTCTATTCCCTCTAGTCATGGTCCAATTGGGGCGCCTCCATCAAGTGACGAAGAGATGGCAATTGCTGATGCAACTATTTTACAAAAGGTCAAAGACAGCAAAAACAAAGAGACAAAAACATGAAACAGGGGTAATAGAGGGGGGATATCATGGGGAATCAAAGACTGTCCGCGTTGTTCGCGTCTCTTTTGATGTTCACTTCCATTTTAACCGCGGGTCTTGTTTCAGCATTGGATGGCGATAATGATGGGATAGATGATTCTGTTGATGATTGCCCATTTGCATGGGGTAATAGTAGCATAGATTTCATTGGCTGTCCTGATTTAGATGGTGATGGTAATCCCGATACTGTGTCGGCTTGGGAGGGTGATTGGGATGAATCCGCTCGAGAGTTGTATGATAGTTCTGGCTCATCGAGGGCGGTCGCTTGGGCGCCCGATTCAATCCACCTTGTAGGTGGGGGTGGTGGCGATGTTATTCTCTATAATGCAGCGGGTTCTAAAATATCCGTACTTACAACTATTAGCGAAAATGTACGTAGTTTAAAATTCACTGCCAATGGTTCATATCTAGCAGTCGGTGGATATTTTGACGACGGCTTGAATCAATCATGGGTATTAGTATTGCAAATGGATTGGGCAACAAAATCTGCAACAGTTATCCAAAATCTCAGTTCATATCATTTGGACAGTGTATACGCAGTGGAGTGGTCTAATGATGGTGATTATCTGTATACGGCTGGTGCTGATCAACAAATCAGAAAGTTTGCAACAAATAATTGGTCAATGGTTGATAACTATAGTCGGATTGATAGTATCTACAATCTAGCAATTAGCCCTGATGATAGATTGATTGCGAGTGTACATGGTCAAGAAATTTCAGTATTTTGGACCGGTAATGGTACAGAATATTTCAACTATCACAATCATTCTGGAACTACATTAGCTGTGGCTTTTAGTCCCGATGGAAAGTGGGTAGTGACAGGGTCAGACGATACTTGGATTCATGTATACAATATTTCTAATGGGAGTCGCCATACCGGGTGGGATGCGGGTCAAAGAGACATTAACCAGATTTCATTTGATTCAACTGGTAGTTTTATGGCACTAGCGAACGATGGGTCAAGTGCCTATGTTTATCGCACAAGTAATTGGAGTTATATTGGAAGTTTTGGTGATTTCTCAGGTTCTTGGGGAGGGAACAACCGAGGAACTCGCGCCATAGATTGGTCTCCCGATGGTCTCAAAATAGCATTTGGTCAAAATCGAGGTAGGACTACTGTTTACATTCTGCCAGAAGGGCATCATCAACTCAAAGGAGATGTAACCGGTCAATTGATGTTGAACCGTTGGAGGTCGAACTATCTGATAGAGGGTAAACCTCTTTCACATGAAAATCAAACGACCTCACAAATGACCCAGGATTTATGTAATGGTGAAGATATCATCGGTGCTAATTATTCCTTTAAAGAGTCAATTGCAGCCCCATTTGCAAATTATTCCTCAACCGGTTTACTTGATTGCACATCTACAACTAGAGAATTGCTCGAAATTCCTATCGGCAGAATGCCCGCTTCTTTCTTCGTCAAATCAGGTGGACTTGCTGAAGCATGCCTAAAGAAAATCGGTGGTCTTTCAATGGCCCAATTGAGATATATTCTTTCTGGGGGTAGTGTTTCAGCGATGGTTCAATCCGGATGGGCTCCAGCAATGCATTGGGGTAGCGTAGTCCCTAACGATGATGCAGATGGGGTAAGAGAATGGAGTGATTTTGACTCATCCTGCCCTCAAGAGGGAATCCATATTTACCAAAGGTGGGATAATCGTTCTGTTCCAATGATGGCAGAACGTCTTTTCACTTGTACAGGTTGCCAATTTGATGAGAATTTCTTCGCTAGTACTAGTTCACGATATAGATTCAATGAAGAATCAAGAAGTGATATTCTTTTTGCTGTATCTCAGAATGATGATTCTCTTGGATTTACTGAGATGAGGGTAGCAGATAATTACTCAGGGGTTTGGATTGTTCCTATCGCTGATAATTGGACACATAGCGCCAAGGATCACATTGCTGCAGGGGGGGTTGCAGTAATGCCATCATATGAAAATAGTTCAAATGGGACTTATCCAGCACAATCTGATTACAATTTCATAATCAACCGCGCTCATTTAGATGATCGGTTAATGCTAATGAATTGGATGTTAAGTGATGCTGCTCAAAATGAGTGGGATAGCATGGGATTTGTGCGCTTAGGCGTATTGGCTAGAGTTGATTCTTGGGCACGATTAGGCATTGATGCAACCCATCTTCTTCCTGACGATGATACAGATGGCATTTGGAATGGGGATGATTATTGCCCAGGCACATGGACTGGATGGCAAGTTGATGAAAATGGATGCGCCACACACCAAATTGATACTGATGGAGACGGATATTTCAACCACGAAGATGATTGTATAAATGTAAGTGGTTTCTCTCTATGGCCGGTACTTGGTTGTGTAGATGATGATGGAGATGGTTGGGCTAATTCTTCAGATGCCTTCCCTGCCGATCCAACCCAGTGGTCTGATGGTGATGGTGATGGTTATGGCGACAATAATTCGGGCTTAAACGCAGACAACTGTCCTATTTTACCTGGTAACTCAACCAACGACCGACTTGGCTGTCCTGATTCAGACGGAGATGGTTGGTCGGATGCCGATGGTGATTGGGCACATTCTGATGGTGCAGATGAATTCCCATCAGATGAGACACAGTGGATAGATAGTGACGGCGATGGATACGGCGATAACTATACTTTTACTCTTGACGAAAACGGATTGAGGATTCAAAATGGGGATGCGTTTGAGTATGATATTACTCAATGGTCGGACCGTGACGGAGATGGATTTGGAGACAATGAAATAGGGCAAGCAAGTGATGATTGCCCAGATGCTGCAGGTACTTCAACTGTCGACAGTGTTGGCTGCCCTGATGATGATGGTGATGGTTATTCAAATTCAGGAGATATGTTTCCAAACGAGGCAACCCAATGGGCAGATAGTGATGGTGATGGTTATGGCGATAATTGGGATGGAGCGAGTCCAGACCAGTGTTTAGGAACCCTGTTATTTGAAGTGCCATATGTTAACGACGAGGGGTGTGGTCCTTCCGAGAGAGACACCGATTCAGATGGTGTGAAAGATGATATTGATCAATGCCCCAACACTCCGATTTCACAAGCCGCATTTGTAAAAATGAATGGTTGTTCAGAAGCCGAAAGTGATGATGATGGCGATGGGGTTTACAATACCATAGATGGTCCAGGCGGAATTTACAAAGATGATTCAACACAATCCGCAGACAGTGATGGCGATGGTTATGGTGACAATCCCAATGGGACAGAGGGGGATTCCTGTCCAGCTATTCATGGTACTTCAACTGAAGATCGTTG
>Ga0209402_10004660_pt1 | contig 12412 bp, 9 predicted proteins | sample ArcticOcean_MG_C_3_FD_187437 | JGI IMG/M metagenome (GOLD analysis project Ga0209402, IMG submission 187437) | Marine microbial communities from western Arctic Ocean - ArcticOcean_MG_CB8_126 (SPAdes) (version 2) | ecosystem: Environmental > Aquatic > Marine > Oceanic | place: Arctic Ocean... | reverse complement strand
TGTAGATATTCACTCATGTCCTGAGCATTGACATTTTCCCGCTGCTTGCCACGTACCACATCATCATCAGCACTTCGAAGATATGATCTCAAGTTATGCAACATACTTAAATCACCCAAACGTTTTGACTTCTGTCGCTAAGCGACGTTATTAGCGTTGTAGTCCCACCAATTCCCTAGTATGGTATCCGTTGCTCGAGAAACTGCCTCATGGGGCAAATGAAACAGGAGAGATAATTTGCGTATAGATTTTAGAAAATATGGGCGTATCGCGTTATTCGCGCTACCGCTCACATTAATATTTGCCATCGCTTGTGGTGGCGAGACAGTGACGGTTGTTGAAACCGTTCTCGTGGAGAAGGAAGTAGAAGTAGAAGTAATTAAAGAAGTCGAAGTCGAAGTCCAAGTCGCAGTAATTAAAGAAGTCGAAGTCGAAGTCGAAGTAGCCCCAGAACGGACAGACAGCCGATACGGCGGTGAATTAAAAGTAGCCTTAGGTGCTGCTATATCCACACTCGACGTCCATCGAACCACTGGAACGACCGCTTATGATCCTTCATTTGCTGTGCAAGAGCGGATGATGGCTTATAACAGTGACCTGCAGGCTACACCGCTCCTGGTGGATACTTGGGAAGTCTCTGCTGATGGTATGCAATGGAATTTCACGCTCCGCGATGGAATCAATTTTCATAATGGAGTTCCGTTCAATGCAGAGCATGCTGTCAAATCATGGGAGCGCTGGGCAGAACGTGACAACTATGGTTCACTGATTTTCGGTTTCATTGATGACATATCCGTAACTGGTGATCTCACGTTTTCTATAGACATGGTCGAACCTACAGCTCTGGTACTTGAAGCCTTAGCCCGCATAGGTGGATACGCTCCTGTAATGATGCCGCCTGAGATGTACGACGTCGCGGCGGCTGAGGGTGCTGATGTCTTAATCGGAACCGGACCGTATGAACTAGTTGAATGGGCTACTGGTGACCATCTGCTTGTAAAGCGTTATGAGGATTACAGCCCTGCAGACTCTGTCGCTTCGTTTATGGCAGGTCGTAAAGACGCTTTCTTCGACACTGTCGATTACGTCGTTATCCCGGACGCCAATGCCAGAATCGCTGCTTTGGAAGTGGGCCAGATCGATCTGTTGGGCCGTGACGTTCCGGCTGACATGGTAGATACGCTAACAGCAAATCCTGATGTTAGAATTGCGGTCGCCACTACAAGCCCTGCTCGTGAAGGTGCATGGATTGACAACATAGAGGGTCCATTTACCGACGCAAGAGTTCGACGTGCATTCGCGATGGCCTACCCTGTAGAGGACGCCCTGATTGCAGGTCACGGAGACAACCGGTTCTATACTCTCTGCCCATCGATGATGGCCTGTGCAGGTAAATGGGGTGGCTGGGCTGACGGATCTGAAGGGGTTTACAACTACCACGACAAAGGTGGACTTGAAGCTGCGCAGCAAACCATCAAAGATCTAGGATTGGTCGGCACGGACATAACTGTCCTTCAAGCTGGAGACCGAGCAAGGTTCTCAGGGCCGGCCGAAATCTCTCGTCAGACACTTAAAAAGATGGGTTTTAACGTCATCTTCAAGCAAACTGACTGGGCAACCCAAACTAACTGGCGTGAAAAACCTGAATTATGGGATGTCTTCCATACAGCAGGTGGCGGCGCTTGGGCTGCTAACCCATTGCTCAACAGTTCTTTGGCCAAGAACAAGTACTGGAACAAGTACCAAGATGAATCTGGTGCTATGACTGCTGGGATGGAGGCGCTCGCACGAGCATCTTCAGCTGCCGAACAGCTTGCCCTCGTAAAAGAGATGCAAAATGTCTTCTGGCAGGACGTGCCATACATTTCCTTTGGTGACAGTTTTGGCGTCGGGGCAGTACGTGCTGACGTTCAAGGTGCTCAAAGCTTGTATAGCATGTCGTGGAACGTTTACAACGCTTGGCGGTCAAACTAAATTCTTCTGACCGTTGAGTAGTAAGTACAGTTGATCCACCGGCGGCGGGACTCGAAAGAGTCTCGCCGCCGGCTTGTCAGCATTACAACACCTGTATAGCCAAACTAACTAGAACAATTAGCTGATCTCACAAATAGCTAGTTTTGACGGACTTCGCAGAGATTAGAAAATAAAGGTTTGAACGTTTAATTGACTGCTTATATTTTTAAGCGCGTGCTAGCCGTAATTCCAATATTGATTTTTGTTGGAATCGCAACCTTTTCACTAGTTCACATCGCACCAGGCGATGCCGCCAATATCATGGCAGGTGATTACGCCGGTCCGGATGATGTGAAACTCATACGGGCTGAATTGGGACTAGACAAGCCGGTCGCCACCCAATTCGTCGAATGGGCTAGCCGTACCCTCAGGGGCGATTTCGGAAAATCAATATATTCGGGTAGAACAGTGGCTGAGCTTGTCAGTCAAAGATTAGAACCTACTATCAGCCTTACAATTGTAGGCGGTATCTTTGCGGTACTCCTCGGAATTCCTCTGGGAGTTTTTGCCGCATGGAGGGCCGGATCCCGGTGGGATAGAGGCATCCAAATATTCGCAGCTGTGGGTATTTCTGTGCCAGGATTCTGGCTAGGATTTATATTCATTCTATTGTTTGCCGTATATTTTAGATGGTTTCCGGTGATCGGATATGTATCTGTAACAGAAGATTTCACAGGCTGGATAAGGTCAATTACATTGCCAGTGTCACTTCTTGCCATAAGCGGTTCATCGATAATCATACGAATGACGCGCGGTTCAATACTTGAAGTGCTCAGAGAAGATTTTATTCGTACAGCCAGAGCCAAAGGGTTAGCGAACAGGGCGGTGTTATTCAGACACGCATTGCGAGCCGGCGCTATTCCAATTATCACGGTGATAGGGATGCTGGCCGGAGCCTTGATTACAGGTGTTGTGGTAACCGAAACGGTGTTCACAATCCCAGGGCTTGGAAGGCTAGTTGCTGAAACCGTACAAAATCGTGATTTTCCAGTAGTTCAATCAATGCTTATGCTTCTGGCGTCGTTCTACGTATTTATAAATCTTATGGTCGACCTCGCATACGTGTTTTTCGATCCAAGAGTGAGGCTCTAATTGACGACTGGTTCCAAAACAACGGTAGATATTTACCAGGACCCTCCGCTCAAAACTCGTGTTCGCAAAGCATTTGCGACAAGTTGGAAGACATTAAAGTCCAATCCAAATCTGATGATGGGGTCAATAATCCTAACCGTGATGGTGGGTATCGCTATATTGACTTTACTGCCCACCGCTTCAACAGTGGCACGTTATGATCCTACGGAACTCGCAGTACGTGATCGAATTAATGGGCCATCGGCTGATCACTGGTTTGGAACTGACAAACTAGGACGTGACGTGTATTCACGTACCCTTCACGGCACAAAAACATCATTGTATGTCGGTATTGGTGTCGCATTCATCGTGACCATAGTAGGTGTTTCGCTGGGCGTAATCGTTGGGTATAACCGTGTTGCCGACAATATAGTGATGCGGGTTATGGACGGCATGATGTCGTTTCCTACATTGATCCTTGCGCTCGCTCTTGTAGCAGCACTAGGTAGCAGCCTTACCAATGTCATTCTCATAATTGCAATTGTCGATACTCCGGCTATGACACGCGTAGTACGGGCAGTGGTTTTAAGCCTGCGAGAAAGAACCTACGTAGATGCAGCCCGCGCATCAGGTGCAAGCACAAAGCGCATTCTTTTCTTGCACATAGCACCCAATACACTGGCACCTGTAATCATTCAGGCTTCAATATTTTTTGGTGGTGCAATCCTAACCGAAGCAGCATTGGGATTTCTGGGAGTTGGAACACCAGAATTTATCCCCAGTTGGGGTAATATCATTTCTTCTGGACGCGAATTCATAAGGGTGGGTTTTTGGATAGCATTCTTCCCGGGAGTATTCCTAACTCTGACAGTATTCGCTGCAAATGTAGTTGGAGATGGACTTCGGGATGTTTTGGATCCACGTCTGCGAGGAGAAGAATAGATGAAAAAAGTCTTAACTCAAATAATTACGTTCATATTCTCGGCTGTTCTTCTATCAGGCATTCTCGCATGTGGAGGATCAGATGATGGATCCTCTAATCCAGAAGCTGCGACTGAAAACAACACAGCCAATACGAATAAAGACGATTCGGAAAATAATCTGATGTTCCAGCAGGAGAAAATATCTCCCGTGATAGGAGCCCCCATTGAGGAATCAACGGTAACCCCATCACCGACAGTTGAGAAAAATGTTGAAGCCACTCCAACTCCCACGCCACCAAGTAAAACCATTGACGAAGAATCTACAGGTGGACTTGTAGATGAGCTATCTGCTGACGACTACACGCGAACCAGTGCAAGGGACCTTGAAAAAGAATTCCGTAAATCCCCTGATACTGCGACTCCGAAAATCGGCAAGCAATTCGTAGTCCAAGGTAATGTTCTGGAAGCCGGCACTAACCCAGATGGCAAGTCCTATGTCAACTTCAAGGCTGGTAAAGGACGTGTGACGTGTATGTTCGAAATCATCACCGATGCTGAACTTCGTAGATTTACACCTGACGGCACTAACTCGGTCGTTGGGACGATTGATACATGGGATGCTGAAAACAGAATCCTTACACTGACGAACTGCAAAATTGTACTAGGATATTAAAATTGGACGCATAGAAAGGACCAAAATGAATCGCCTTAGTACAGGATTTGTGTGCACCTCCCCAGAACGATCACCAAGAGGGTAATTGGCTATGTCGACATTGCTCGATATCAAAAATCTTTCGACCCATTTCAATACCTCCGCAGGAACGATTAAAGCAGTAAACGACGTTTCATTTGAGCTAAGAGAAGGTGAAACATTAGGGCTGGTTGGGGAGAGCGGGTGCGGTAAAAGCGTCACGGCACTTTCCATAATGCGCCTCGTCCCATCTCCCCCAGGGCGAATCGTATCCGGTGATGTGATTTTCCAAGGCCAAAACCTTTTGAAAATATCAGAAGCGGAAATGCAGAACGTCAGAGGACGCGATATTGGAATGATTTTTCAAGAGCCCATGACGTCGTTGAATCCAGTACTCAGTATAGGACGCCAATTACGTGAACCGCTTGAACTACACCTGGGTATGACCAAACAACAGTCATTGAGTAGGTCCAGCGAACTACTTGAACTGGTCGGGATACCCGATCCAGCAACGAGACTTAAAACATTCCCCCACCAGACTTCAGGTGGTCAACGCCAGAGAATCATGATCGCAATGGCCCTAAGCTGTGAACCCAAGCTACTGATAGCAGACGAAGCCACTACCGCGCTCGATGTGACCATTCAGGCACAGATTTTAGAAATCATCAAGGAACTTACTGACCGACTTGGCACATCCGTAATCATCATTACGCACAACCTTGGGGTTGTTGCCCGTTACGCTGACAGTGTGAATGTCATGTATGCCGGAAAACTACGAGAATCCGGAAGCTTAGATCAAGTTTACAAAGAACCCAAACATCCTTACACCGTTGGACTTCTAAACTCCGTACCTACATTAGATCTAGACCCTAATGTAAGGCTGCAACCTATACGCGGTGAAATACCAAACCTAACTGATTTGCCAGAAGGTTGCGCATTTATCGATCGATGTGACTACGCTACACAAAAATGTGAAGAGTCTGAACCTGAACTCGAAGAAGTTGAAGATGCGCATTTCGGAGCATGTTGGGAACACAGACGAGTTGGCAAAAACCTGCAAGGGATAACTCCGTGACAATCACAACAGCTCACTCGACAACAGACGAAACCAACTCAAACTCACAATCTCCTTTACTAGATATCCGAGACTTAAAAGTTCATTTCCCTGTGACTGAAGGTTTCATCATTCAGCGACAAGTCGGTGTCGTTAAAGCTGTGGACGGTGTAAACCTGAGCGTTAACCCGGGAGAAACTCTTGGACTTGTAGGAGAGAGCGGTTCCGGAAAGACAACTGTCGGAAGAGCCATCCTCAAACTGGAAGAGGCAACCGCAGGACAGATTATCCTCAACGGTGAGGAAATTTCCGACTGGAAGGGAACACGTCTACGCGAGGCAAGACGTCACCTCGGTATGGTGTTTCAGGATCCCTTCGGATCGCTTAATCCTCGTATGTCGGCAGGAAACCTGGTCGGAGAACCGCTAAAAATACACGGCCTGACCAACTCCAAAAGCGAATACCGCCGAAGAGTCGCAGAGCTGCTCAGTCTCGTAGGTCTTAACCCGCAAATGGCAGGCCGATACCCGCATGAGTTCTCCGGTGGGCAGCGTCAACGTATCGGTGTTGCGCGAGCACTCGCATCCAAGCCCGACGTAATAGTGCTTGATGAACCTGTTTCCGCCCTTGATGTATCGATTCAGGCCCAGGTTATTAACCTAATCAAAGATTTACAGACTGAGTTTGGACTGGCCTACATATTCATCGCCCACGACCTCTCAGTCGTTCGCAACATCAGCGATCGAGTCGCGGTCATGTATCTCGGTAAAATAGTAGAAACCGGTGCACGTGACGAGTTGTACAACAACCCGAAACACCCCTACACCCAGGCACTCCTATCTGCCGTACCTACCGCCAACCCCGCGCTCGAACGCACTCGAAATCGGATCGTCCTCGAAGGCGACATCCCAAGTCCGCTCAATCCACCTTCAGGATGCGTATTCCGTACTCGCTGCCCCGTGGCAACAGAAGAATGTAGCCAGATCCTTCCGGAACTGCAAAACATTGAAGGAACCCACAGCGCCGCATGTATTAACGGCGACTGGTACAAACGAACCCCGCAAACCACCGGTGCCGATTCCGCTTCTTCTGCACCCTAGGAGAAAACCATGTTTGACGTTCTAATCCGCGGTGGCAAGGTCATCGACGGAACCGGTGCCCCACGATACACAGCAGACATCGCCATCAATGGAGACTCAATAGTCGCCATCGGTCAGGCGCTCGAAGGCGAAGCTAAGCAAACCATCGATGCATCAGGCAAGGTCGTCTCTCCCGGATTTATCGACCTCCACAGCCACGCTGATTTCTCGTTCTTTATCGACCCCGACGCCGACTCCAAGATCACCCAGGGAGTCACATTCGAATATGTTGGCAACTGTGGCATTAGTTTTTGTGCGCCCCTGATCGGTGCTTCAGTCAACGACATGAATACACGCAAGGCGTGGTATGACACAGACTGGGCTCCCGACTGGACAACGTTCGACGGCTACCTCGACGCCCTTTCTAAAAACGGCTCGACTCTCAACATCGCCACACAGGTAGGACACGGCACGGTAAGACAGGCCGTGATGGGCATGGACACTCGTGCCCCCAGTTCCGAAGAGATCAAACGGATGCAGGTACTCGTAGCCGAAAGTCTCGACGCCGGCGCCCTGGGATTCTCGACCGGCCTCTCCATGGCACCCGGGTACTACTCGCTGGCGATCGAAGTATTTGCTCTTGTAGAAATGGCCGCCGAACGCGAAAAACTATATTCATCACACATGCGCGACTCCTCTACAGAAGGCCCAGGCCTTTTCGTCGCCACCATGGAAGTGCTCGAAGCAGGCCGCAGGACCGGTGCCTCAGTTCAGGTATCCCACCTCAAGGCAAACGGTCCACTGCGCGGACGATCGGGAACGCTTCTCCAGATGATCGACGATGCCAAAGCAGACGGAATCGACGCTGCAGCTGACGTCTACCCATACACATCTGCCAGTGGCCCCATGAGCGGAAACGTGTTTCCACGCTGGGCGCTGGAAGGCGGCAGGGAAGAAGCAGTCAAGAAACTTCAAGACGCCGACTTGCGCGCCCAGATAGTCGCAGGACTCGAGGAAGCATTCGCCAAGTTCTCAGGTCCTGCCCAAATCGCAGTCGCCAACTACGCTCCAGACGCAAGCCTCGAAGGCCGACGCCTACCCGACATCGCCGAAGAAATGGGCTGTGGTGCAGCAGAGGCACTGGCAAGGCTGTACGAAGGGTTCGACGCCCAACTGGTAATCACAGGCATGGCGCAGGAAGATGTCGATCGAATCAGCTCAGCGCCAACCGTGGCAATCGCATCAGACGGAAGCTCCCTGCGATCGACCGGCCCGCTGAGTGCCGGCAAACCTCATCCCCGCAGCTACGGCACGTTCCCACGATTCCTATCGATGGTCCGCGAAACCAATCTGGTCTCACTCGAAGAAGCCATCCGAAAAATGACATCCCTACCCGCCGAACGCATGAAACTCACTCGCCGAGGAAGATTGTCACCCGGCCAATTCGCAGATGTTGTCGTTTTCGACTCAAACGAAGTGCAAGATCTTGCCACGTTCGAAAGCCCACACGAGTACTCAGAGGGAATCGAACAAGTCCTCGTAAACGGCACAATCGTCGTTTGCGACGGCAAACCAACCGGCAAGAGGCCTGGCCGAGTACTCCGCTCTTCTACCGAGTAACTTGAAGACCGGAGTTAGCTACCCGGACGCGCAAGCGCAGGCTCTTTAGCAACCAGTCGAGCATCATTCTCGTGCGAGTGAGCAATTTCCGGGTTCTGAGCCGCAGACGGCCACTCACCACGCAGCACAGCCGCTACCTGCTGAGAAGCTCGCTCAAGCATCATCCACGCCGAACGAGTCGACGTACCAGCCAGGTGCAACGAAGTAATTACGTTGTCCATCTTTAGCAGCGGATTAGAAGGATCCACCGGCTCCTGCTCGAACACATCAACAGCCGCACCACGAATGTCGCCATTCTCAAGTGCAGCAATAAGCGCCGGCTCATCTGTAACGCCACCACGGCACACATTTACGTAGTACGCCGACTTCTTCATGTGATCGAACTGTTCTTTTCCGACCAGATGATGAGTCTCAGAATTAAGCGGAACAATAGTTACGACGTAGTCGGCAACCGTACACAGCTCATTGATATCGAATACCTGCTTGACGCCATATTCCTCGATGGTCCACGGCGATGTGTAGGGATCGTAAACGACTACGTTCATCCGCCATCCACCGGTCAGCTTTCGGGCGATCATCCGACCGATATTTCCGAAGCCAATCAGGCCAATAGTCTGCTTATCGAACGGCTCGATCGGCAAGAACTTATCGCGATCCCAACTTCCGGTCTCCCGCAGGTGGATTGTGGTTCCGACGATAGCCCTGTTCAGGCCGAGGCACATCGAAACCGCCTGGTCCGATACCTCTTCGGAGCAGATACCAGATGCGTTGGTCAGAATAATGCCCATATCGTTGATTGCCTCGACATCAACGTAATCAAAGCCGTGGCCGTAAACAGCCCACACCTTCGCCTTCTCGGCGGCACGTATTACTGCGCTGGTGCCCCACTTAGCCTTCATCATCACGGCATCGGCATCCTTGACCGCTTCCATCGCCTCGCCCTCTGAACCAGGGCGTTCGACCGCCAACTCAACGTCGAGACCCGCAAATTCAGCCTCTTCGTACTCGGTATTCGTCTCGGTCTCCGCTGTGAGGATCACGACCTTGAACTTTGCCACCTGATTCTCCCTTTATAAAACTCGCTGAATCTCACCTCATCACGTGAGGTGCTGTACTCACTTGGACACTCGTTGCCTAAACAGCTCCATCGATGATCGCGTCGATCACCAGCGGCTTGTCCATCTCAGATCCCCTCTTGATCTGCGCTGCGAGCTCGTCTGGTGTCTCAACCCGCACACCCTCGACACCGTAAGCATCAGCCTGTTTACTGAAATCCAACGGGATGTCGAAGTCGGCCGCAAAATACTCGGTCGGAATCGGCAAACCCTGAAGTCGATGATAAACATTCGAATTGAGCTTTAGCACTCGATACGACTGGTTGTTGCAGATCACAAATATCGCGGGAATGTTCGAGTTCACCGCAGTCCACAACGCCTGCACCGTAATGATCGCCGTGCCATCGCCCATCACACCGACAACCTGCTTCTCAGGCATACCCAACTGAGCACCCATCGTGGCGCCCATCCCCCAACCGATCGCACCACCACGAATAGCGAAGTAGCTACCTCGCTCGTCAGGGCTCATAGCTTCGTAGACCAAACCTGCCGTGCTGATTCCGTCGTTGAAAACCGCTGCTCCAGACGGCAACGCACCCGCGAGTGTGCTGGCCAGAGTCTCAGGGCTCATCAGCGCACCTTTTTTCTGTGCCGCAACTGACTGCGCAAACGCCTCGCGACGTGCAGTCGACTGTGCAGTTGCCTCTCTTACACGCAACGCAGCGTCTTCGGTCTTAGTCCCCGTAAACTCGTCCACCGCGGCATCGGCCAACTGCCTCATAACCGCCTGTGGAGATGCGAGAACTCCAATGTCAGCAGGCTCGGATTTACCGATAGAACCCGGGTCTGAGTCGATATGAACCAGACTGGTGCCCTCAGTAAGTATGCTGCCGTCCTGGTGGAAGAAATCGTCGAACACCATGCAACCAGCTGCGATGATCAAGTCAGCCGACCTGACTGCAGCAAGAGCCTGTGGCGCCCGCACGGAAAGATTGCCCTGCCACAACGGGTGAGTCGCAGGGAAGTTCACTTCGGCCGATCCATGACCGTACACCGGAATACCAGCAGTTTCAGCAAGCCTGACGGTATCTGCGTTTGCCCCTCCCGCGCGATCTCCGACTATCAAAATGGGCCGCTCAGCCTTCGAGAGCAGGCCAACGATTTCGTTGACCGTGTTTTCATCAATTGACGTAGTGGCAGCCATCGCCGTTGACGGGTGAATATCGACATTTGCAACATCATCGAAAGCGTTCGCACTCATCCCGAAAAACACCGGGCCCGTTGGTGAAGTGCGTGCTTCCTGAAATGCCCGCCGCACAACCGAAGGCACCTGGCCCGGATGCGTGATCTCTGCGCTCCACTTTGAAAATGGCCTCGCCTGTTCAGCCAGATCGGAACGTCCCGGCCCAAGCTTTCTGATGTCCTTGTTACCGGCGGTAATCACCATCGATGATCCCGATCGCAACATGTCAACCATCATCGAGTAAGCGTTCGCCAAACCATTGTCGATATGCAGAGAAACCAGTGGAACCTTGCCTGTGCTCCTGCCATAACCTTCGGCCATTCCAACAGCTACCCCTTCCTGAAGAACCAGTTGGTAATTCAAGTCCGGGTATTCGGGTAGGATCGTCACCATCGGCGTTTCGCTGGTGCCGGGGTTTCCGAAAATATATTCAACCCCTTCAGCCTGAAACATCTGGAGAAGGGCGTGTTTACCTGCGAGCTCGGGCATCTAGTTATCCGTTCTTTCGAATTGGTTCGCCTGAAGCGGCGCTGATTAGTATGGAGCGCACCCGGTCGGCAACAATCTCCAGTTCTCCCGGCTGAATATTCAGTGGATCAACAGCGATGCCGTTGAACCACTCGTATCCATGCCTTAGATATATTCTCGGATCGCCAGCCAGTAACGCCTGACCAACCTCCATCGAACTCGGATCTTTCCACGCTTCTCCAAATTCGATGACAGCATGAGGAATGTAATAGTCATCACCGTGCTCGACACTTGCGATGACTCCCGGAATCTCAACAACCTGATCGACGATCAACTGCATGTCTCGACGATACTGAGCCGTTTCCTGCTCCTCATCAACGGCAAGGAAAGCGCGAAGCCCTGCGACGAGACCCGCCACTGCTTCCTTGGAAACCTTCTGTGAACGTGCCACAGTCGCATAGGGGGCATTGTTAAGACGGGCATATTCAACCCACTTGGGATCACCCAACAACATTCCAGTGTTCTGTGGACCTCGAACGCCCTTGCCCCCGGAGAAACTCACAAGGTCGGCACCGGCTTCGACGAACTTGGTCAGATTTGCACGTGGCGGAAGTGTCGATGCCGCATCGAGCAGCAACGGCAGGCCGTTGGAATGGGCTATCTCAACCGATTCTTCTAGCGAAACAGTGTCCGCATCGCGAGACGACGGAATCAGGTGAATAATCGCAGCGGTATTCGGACCAATCGCATCGCTAATATCTTTCGCAGAACTCCCGGTCTCGGTGCCAACTTCTACATACCGTCCACCCGGCACGAGATACAAATGGTCGTAGGCAAACCTGTGACCACGCTGAATAATCAGCTCGTTGGCAAGCCCGTCAGTGATAGGAAGCTGAGCAATCACATCGGGATCACCCTTGGAAATCGCTGCCGCAGACTGCAACACCAAGCCACCCGAAGCGCCAGAAGTCACTGTCGCCGCCGGCACACCAATCATGCTGGCAATCTCTTCACCAGCAGCAATCAAAAGCTCGTCCATTCGGACGAAGGTCTCGCTCATCTCCTCCATAGCCCGGATAGCCTCCGGCCTAGGCCTGGTGCCCGAATGAAGTGTGTTGGGTCCACCCGCTGCGATAAGCGGTGTAACTCCAAGCTGGTTGAGGACAGAAGTTGCTTCTCCAGCTACTTCGCCGTG
>Ga0209402_10004655_pt1 | contig 12414 bp, 10 predicted proteins | sample ArcticOcean_MG_C_3_FD_187437 | JGI IMG/M metagenome (GOLD analysis project Ga0209402, IMG submission 187437) | Marine microbial communities from western Arctic Ocean - ArcticOcean_MG_CB8_126 (SPAdes) (version 2) | ecosystem: Environmental > Aquatic > Marine > Oceanic | place: Arctic Ocean... | reverse complement strand
ACTTGAGTTCCTAGGTGCTAGATTTTCTATTAATCCTTGTTCACCTGTTGTGTTGAATGGTTCTACTGCAAAAATCCCACCAAGTGGGACTTCCCCCTTGAACGATGGATTATCAGCTCCGCAAGCGAATGAAGGAACCGAAGTACCCGCATGTAGATTGAAAGTTTCAAGTTGATGACCACAGAGATTACTGATGGGTGCGAACCCGGCATCAATTTGTGCTTGTTCGGCTGCAGCCCCGACTTCATGCCAAGGAGTTCCAGGATGCATCTTCTCAATTGATGCATCTCTTGCTTCTAATGATGCCTTGATTTGATCTGTGTGTTTGTTACTATTACCTACCTCAAGAGTAAGGGCATTATCACCAATGGCGCCCTTGACATGGACTCCAATATCCAGTTTAACTAAATCCCCCTTTTTGAACACCATTTCTTCTTCCCAACCTGGTGGGTTGTTTTCATTGTGGTCGGTCGTGTAATGGGCTGCAATCTCATTCACCCCAATTGTTACCGGAAATGCAGCTTTGCCACCGTGGCGATGAATGTAACGCTCAGCAGATTCAATGACATTGTTCCAACTAGCACCGGGTATGATTTCATCTTTGATGGCTTCTAATGCTCTGCGAGCAACATGACCGGCATCGCGCCATATTTTCAAATCATCTTCATTGACCATGAGTTCACCTCCTTTTGACTTATCATACCCTCTCTGAGAACCTGTAATTGCTCACCCGATGTGAGGGTGGCGTAGTCATCACACCGTATCAACGTAGTGGGTGGTTCATTCGAACAAGTTCCAGCAATGAATGATTCAATTCCTAATGCCTCAGCGGCTTCTTGACAGTCTGCAACTGGATTCACGCCGCTAATATTTGCACTAGTTGCTGTAAGCGGCCCCACTTCAGTGAGAAGTTTTCTACTGGTTTTTGTTGTGATGATACGAATTGCGATAGAATCACCGCCAACTCTGCTGTCAAGAGTTTTGAGTGCTGGGAGGATTAGAGTCAATGATGATGGCGGGAAATCCTCAAACAATTGTCTTGCTTGTTTTGGTACGGCAACAATTTCACTTGCTTGTTCTAAATCTGCTACAGCTAGGGAGACAACCATATCATGTCCCCGCTGCTTCAATGCAAACAATAAATTTAGAGCATCAGAAGTGGGTATGCAACCAAGTGCAGGTAAATTCGATGTGGGATAAACAACTGGTAACCCAATATTAACCCTGTCAACCAAGGCTTGCCAATCTGAGACATCGCCACTCATAACGGGAGACCGTCGTGGCCCCCCCTCTTCAAGCAAACCGTCAAACTAAAGAATTCAATTGAGCCAAGTTTCAATATGTTTCTTAGCAATGTCATCGGCAATTTGTTGATCAGGTGTCTTAATCAGCAATTTCCCGCTTGGGAAAAGCGTCAAATCAACTGGTCCAGAAAAAGTGTAACATAAACGATTTTTCAATGTGCATTCCCATCCAGAAGAAATGATTTTTTCGGATACCTCACTCATTTTAATTTGGTTAAGGGATGAGGGTTGAACTTGCCACGCAGCCCGCCCGCTACAAACTTCCAAGACATATTCACCCATCTCAAATATTACCCCCCATTTTCTCTTGCAAAAGGGCTAGGTCACGAGCTGCGATAACTGCTTTTCTCTTAGCAATTAACACCCAAACTACAAACAGTACGAATAGAAAACACGAGACGATGTTCACATGGTGGTAAAATGCAAGAAATTCTTCTTCATCAATATACTTCGATATACCCAAAACATCTAGGAAAATAAATTTACTCAAATCTTCCATTGTTAGGATTGAGGGCAAGCCTTGATTCAATAACCACGGTTGAATGTAATCATCAATCAAGATTGCAGCCGGTCCAGCAAGAAGGGTTACCCACCGCATGAAAGCAACAATTCGCAATACCTTAAATCGCCCTTGTAATTCTTCATCAATTGGCGTGATAGAACTATAATTTTCCAATTCTTGGTTCACTCGGCATTCACTCCATCGTTTGTCGGCACTTCACCTGGACCTGGAGGGCCTTGTGGTGGACCTTGTGGTGGACCTTGTGGTGGACCTTGTGGTGGACCTTGTGGTGGACCTTGTGGCGGACCTTGCGGCGGACCTTGTGGTGGACCTTGTGGTGGGCTTGGTGGAGTCGGTCCTACTGCTGGGTTATCTGGTGAAGGTGGCATTCCCCCTTGCGCGTTCATTTCTGGAGGCATTGGGCCGGGCGGCATCATTCCTTGCGGCATTGCTCCCGGCGGCATCATTCCAGGGGGCATTCCTCCAGGTGGCATTTGACCAGGCGGCATCATTCCTTGCGGCATTGCTCCCGGTGGCATCATTCCAGGGGGCATTCCTCCAGGTGGCATTTGACCAGGCGGCATCATTCCTTGCGGCATCATTCCAGGAGGCATTCCTCCAGGGGGCATCATTCCAGGCGGCATTGAGCCCGGGGGCATCATTCCAGGAGGCATTGCTCCCGGCGGCATCATTCCAGGAGGCATTGGGCCTGGTGGCATATTTCCATGTGGCATTGGCCCCGGTGGCATCTGATTTACTGGAGCCTTCTCTTGTACGAGTGCAGGGGTTAGTATAGGTTCTTGAGATGCTATCTCAGGTTCGACCAATGTCGGCGGGGCACTCAATGCTGGAGGTGGTCCGGAAGGGGCGGCTGGTGGGCTAGAATCTTGTACAGGTGTTGAGATTGGTGCAGAAACCGGTGTGGAAACCGGGGCAGAAACCGGTGCAGAAATAGGTGCATGAGCAGGGGCTAGAAGGTTGGTCGCGGTTGGTGTTGCAACCGCTTCTTGAACGGGAATTTCAGCACTGAAAGCGCTGGCTAGTGGGTCTGTTGTTGGCGCCGCCGCAACAGCAACAGCAGGTTCAGACTCAGTTCCAAAATCGACTAATGCACTTCCAAAAGCCGCATCAAATATGCTTCCTCCAACAGCACTTCCTTTCCCATCTGATTGAATTGGTTTCCTGAAACTCTCCGCAATTCGAAGGTCGGATGGATGTGGTCCTAATTCAACTAATTGACCACCAGCACTTGATTGATACTCTAGTTTAAACAACCAAGCCCCAGAATCTGGATTGACAAAATATGAGTAATCTTGGCGAATACCTGCTTGAATCTCACTTGCAGATTCGTTTGCCTCGGCCTTTCCACCATCCATAGTCCGCATTCTAGGAATAATACCAGTTACTGTTTGAGCACCTTCATTTGTAACTTCAATTACGATTCTGAGAGCATCTCTATCATCATCATCAATATCATCTTGAATGCAGTGAATACGAATCTTGAGTGCCCCACTCTGCACAGTGAATTCTTCGCTCATGCTTACTCCCAACCCTGCCGACAGCCGCCACATTACTTGAAGCGCACCCCGCCGTGGGCTCTAAATCAGGAATCATCTTTCTTTTTTTCAAACAATTTTGCTGAGTTTTCCAGCAATGTTTGAGGTATTAATCAAGGTTAGCGCAGATGTTTGCGTAGTGCTGGAGGCAAACTAGTACCATCCACAACTATCGAGCCAACAGTCAAATCAATTGAACTTTGATGTGTGTGCCGTTTGTGGATCAATATCAAGTCACGAATGCCAAATAGTACCATCCCTAATACTGGGATTGCATACTTCATTTTTCGTAATGCCCTTGCATCCCAATCACTTTTCACTAATGGTTCCCCATCTTCTAGTACTACTGCTAAACCAAACCAGCGTTGGGCGTAAGAGCGTCCGTAGCGAATTCCTGTGAATTTGTGATAGAGATAATTCCCAGAGAAAATCAAGAACCAATCTGCCAAGAAAAGTACGGTTCCTTTGCCACCAGAAAGTGCCAATCCGAGGTTATACGCCTGAACGATACTGGCCGCTTGGCCTCCCAAAATTGAGGTTAGTAAATACAGCACTCCCATCACAAAAATAGTATCAAGCATGTAAGCGAGTGCGCGCGTGGATGCTCCTGCGAGTATCGTCCCTTCGGGGATTACCCAGTGTCCCCCTGCAGCCTTTACTGCTTCTTTAGCTGGGTTGATAAATTCACCTGGGTGTGTGGAAATCGGGTTCTCTTGGTCGGTCATCTCGCCACCTCTCAATAACTTTGGAGGACGTGCCACGCCTCAAGTTTCCTATCTCTAACCCACTCAAGCCAAGCCTCCCAATCGCCATCATGACGTAGGGTATCCGGGTTGCCAACAACGATTAGGCCACGGCGGGGTCTGGTGATAGCAACATTGAGCCTTCTGCGGTCAGATAAAAATCCAACATCGCCATCATCATTTGCTCTTACAGTTGATAGAACAATGACTTCTTTTTCACGGCCTTGATACCCATCGATACTTCGAATTTCAAGGCCGCGGGCTTCTTCATCACCTTCGCCCGCTAGAATTCCTTTGCCATCAAACAAATCAGTCAGTAATTGGACTTGGCCGTTGTAGGGTGAAACAACGCCAATATCGCTAGGCTTTAGGTCACCAGCCTCGAGTAATTGTTCAACTATTTTCACAACCCATCCAGCTTCATCTCGGTTGACCCGAGACTTGCCGTCAACTGCTAACTCCTCAGCACCATCTATTGGCACAAAAGCAACGGGGGCGTCCCAATCAGGCCATAAGAAGCCGGCAGGTGCTATTCTCTCATCAGCGCTTACACCATTCTCAAGTTGATTATCATAATAGCGTGCTGAACAGTATTCAGCAATAACTGGATGCATTCGATATTGAGTTTTGAGCATGGTTGGAGTCATTCCAACATCTATCATTCGCTCAAACAGACTTCGTCTCAAACCATCCTGTTCCGCTCTGCGAGAAATTACAGTAGGTGGTAGTTGGCGATGGTCTCCAACTAAAACAAGCCGGCGACAGTGTCGCATGATGGGAACCCATGTCGCCGGTTCAATTGCTTGAGTCGCTTCATCAATCAAAATGTTGGAAAATTTTCGTTGACCAAGAATTTGATGCCCGACTCCAATACATGTAGAGCAGATGACTTCTGCACCATCAAGCACATCGTCACTCATTGCTGTCTCAAGCGCTCGAATTGCTTTCCAGCCCATCTTTAAGTCGCGGTGTGCAAGCCCTTTCTCCTTGCCTTTGAAAGTAGATAGACGTCGTTGCAAATTTTCCTGAAGACCTAGTAATTCCCGGACCTCTTCCTGAAACGGGTGCTCCTCTACTCTCGCACGTACAGTTGCGGAACGAAGTTGTGCTCTCACTTTTACCGGTTGGCCGATCCTCACAGCTTTCACTCCAAGTTCCAAAAGCCCCTCTAGCAAGTTATCAACCGCAACATTACTGTCAGCAGTTGCTAAAATTGGGCCGGTACCTTGCTTGGCCCATCCTTGAAGGATTCTTACCGCGGTGTGGGTTTTACCAGTTCCTGGAGGGCCCTGAATTAGACTGAGCCTAGATGTCATTGCGCTTTCAAAAGCATTTTGTTGGCTTTCATTCAATTCATTTGGACTAAAAACATCACGCCATTTAACGCCACGAAATTCAGGTCTCATCTTTGCTGAATCATTGATGTCTCTAGGTCTTCCAAGTAGTAAATCTGAGAGTGTGGTTGGCGGGTCATCTCGAAGGATTTCACGGAGTGCATCCTGCATTCTATCGTGAGCAACCCGATTTGCTCCCCGATCAATGCGCCAAGCACCGGTTCTGACTTTGTCAAGATTTTCAGAAACAACAACTGAGAGAGAGTTGCGTTTTCGTGTTAGAACAATGCCTTCAACTGTGATTTCTTTTAGTGGATTATTACGACATATAGTGACAATATCACCTTGTGAAAAACGGTGATTACCAAGGTTTTTGCCTTTTTGGGCAGAGAATTTCACAACTCTATCACCAAAAAGCCAGCCGCTATTTCTAGCCATTACACCTATCAGAGTGTAGCCATGCTCCACCAATTTTTGTTTGGACCAATGACGCAATCGCTCTTCAACTTGCTCCATTTCATCTTCAAGTTCCCAAGTGATTAATCGCGAATATCGGTTATGAAAATCTTGGGCACGAATGAAACGGGTAGTATCACCATCTGATGAGAATTCAGGTGTATCTCCACCATCCCCTGGTTTGAGACGACGCACACCACCTCTCTTGCCGTCTGCCACATTTTAGGCGGAACATCTGTTGTCCTTCAACCTTCCAATTGTGTAATATCGCCATAGGCGGTGGAATAATGCATACAGCGGAAGGTGAGTATTATACCTTAATCGTGCGTGGATATAGAGTGAGGCAAATGTTCGGACGCTGGCGAAAGGCAAAGGATGAGTCAGGTTTAACCTGCCCCTTATGCAACGAAGTATCTCCAGAAGGTACCGAAGAATGCCCGAAATGTTACCATCAACTCGGAAAAAGTATTATCGACCAGGATGAGAGTGTTTCTGAAGAAGTTAGCACTTCTATTTTTGACGAGTTGTTAGCCGAAGATGAAGAAGGTGATGATAGCGAAATTGTTGATTGGTCAAAACATACCTTTGAAATTGATGAAGTGACGATTGATGTCAGCCAGTACGAAGAGGATTCGGATTCAGTCGCTTTGTCCGCGGCCCCTAACTTTGCAGCTATCGAAGCCGATGCACCAAGTCAAATTCCTAAAGTTGCTGAAGAACTAGAAGAAGGCCAATATGAACTCAGTGTATCAGATGCACCCAAGAATGTAGAGAAGTTCGTTGTACCAACTTCAAAGGATGTTCAGACAATTGAAGAGCCAACCCATCAGGTTGACCTAGTCGTGCCATTATTGCCAAAAGGAGCCTCAGAAAGCCCTCAAGAAGAGGAGTCACTATCTGACCCATCAGAGGTACCAGAGGAGAAACAAGAATCCTCATCTAAAGATAATTCACAAGCAACCCCTACCCCTGCGCCCGAGCCTGCGCCCGAGCCAGTTGCTGAACCTGTGGCCGAGCCAGCAGCCGAGCCAGTTGCGGTCCCAACAATTCCTACACCAGTGGTTCCTACACCAGTGGTTCCTACACCAGTGGTTCCTACGCCGGTGGTTCCAGCAACGTCTCCTGCAGTGGCTCCAAGCACGACTCCTCCAACTTTACCAGTTACACCACAGGCGAATGCTACCTCAATTCCAAAGGGAACTTCAGAAGCCAAGCCAGAGATTCCAAAACTTCCAAGCCTCAATTCCGCGGCAACAAATGGTGCGGTATCGGCTGCAACGCCTGCCATCCCATCGGTACCAACTACACCCGTACTTCCAGCAGTTCCATCATCAAGACCAGATGCGAACGCATTCAAACCGGACGCTGACTTGGATGTTGATGCTAGTGAAGAATCAACTTCAGCAACACCACCTGACCTTGACAATCAGATGTGGCCATGGCCTCAGGGAGAATCTCATGATGACCTTACCGTAAGGAGGGCATTGCGCCAAGTAATGGAATCCGTGAAGAGCGGTGATTTGGATGGGGCGGCTAGAGACATGGACAAACTAGGACCCCACCTTGGTGACCGAAAAGAGATTCTTTTCCATGTTGGTGTTGTACTAAAGAAATTGGGTCGAGAAGAGGCACTTCGTCGAATGCTTGAGACTGCGCGTAGACTTCATCCCGAAGACCAACATGTCGCAACAGCACTCACCAGTCTAGGAATGTAATCATAATTTGATGGGTTCATAAGGGATGGAAACATCTCGTACTCTATGTGCGATTTATTTGCTATGAGTTGTAATCAAGAAGACAGAGCAACGCAGAGTTTGCCGCGTTTCGCTGGTTTTTCTGGCCGAAATCCCCACGGATGGGGTATTGGTTGGTACGAAGGCGGCAGTGCTCGCATAGAACGGGCTCCTGGACGAGCAGATTATTCTGAACAATTCCTAGAATCAATTGAGGAAGCCCGTAGTTCCAATCTCATAGCTCACCTACGTTACGCCACACATGGTAGCCAAATTACTTGCAATTGCCACCCGTTCGTTCGACAATACCGGGGGCGTGATTGGATTTTCGCTCACAACGGTTGGGTTACGGGCGCCAAAGATCATCCGATGTCTGAAGGCAGTACTGATTCAGAACAAATATTCAACCATATTATGGATGAGATTGAGTGCTATCAGTCGCGCGGGGAAATACGCGGTACTATCCCTGCTTTGAAACACGCAATAGCAACTGTGTTTGAGCGCTATGGAGACGACATCAATCTAAATTTGCTGATTTCCGATGGCAGTATGATGTACGTTTTCCATCACTATCCTGCTAAGCCAATGTACCTCATTCGCCGCTCCAAATCGTATGGGGGGGCAACTCTAGTATCTACTAAGGAACTAACAGGAGAACATTGGGTTCAACTAGAAGCAGACCGTTTGCTGGTTCTAGACCGTGGCGAGGTTTTGCAATATAATCACCCACTTATTTGATTTTTTCAGACATTGTTGTTTGGCAAAATCATAACACCATATAACCATTCGAGCATCATGATGCAGGGGACACCGACCCTCATCATTGATGATGAGTTATTACTGCGGCCGGCTGATGTTGAACATCTTGACCAACTAGTCATCGCATTTGAGGAATCAATGCCGGAAGTCGTTGCTGGTATGCCTTGGTATGATGTTGAAGATGAGATGTATGTTCAACTTGAGCAGTATCTTTACGATGTAGGTAAAGGCGGTAGAATTGGCAGGGCCCATCATTGGGTAATTATTGACAAATCAAACGAGGAGTTGCTTGGACTTGTTGCATTTGACCGATACACTCGGGTACGCGAGGCTCATTGGAATCTAGGCTATTGGGTCCGAAGGTCTGCGACTAGAAGAGGAATCGCGAAGCGTTCTGCAAACAAATCACTAGATTGGATTTCTACCTCACAAGGCGGCCCTACTTCTGTAGAAATTACCGTTGACCCAAAGAATGAGGCCGGATTAGCCACTTGTAATTCAATGGTTAAAAAGTGGCGAGGGGAAAGAGTAGAACTGGTTGATGGCGAGGTTGAAATCGCTGGTGAAATGCGTCATCACATTACCTTTATTCTGCCTAGATTACCCTTAACAGAATTAGATAATTCCCAAAGAGGAAAGGTTTGGTTGTCGTTGGATACTGATGATTTATGCCATCATCCAAAGGTCTATGGGCATCCAAAACGCTCGAAACGTAATTCTCCTCAAGCGTACAAAATGAGTGATAGGCTGGGCAAATCTTGGGATGGGTTCATTCGATGGAGAGAGGGGAGAGGAAAAGGATTACCAGTAACTCTTTTTGTCATCGCTGAGCAGTTAGAGGATGTCCAATTTGCTACTAATTTGAAACAACTTTTATCGAAGGATGATACTGTTACCATTGGCTGTCATGGCAATAAGCATAGATGCTGGTCAGCATGGCCAGAAGACAAAGCAGGATTTGCCAATGAACTTTCACTTTCAATTGAAAAACTTTCAGCATTTTCGGGTGAAAAATTCCGCCCATGGTTCCGCGCTCCTGCGGGTTACATTGCTCCTTGGATGATTGAGGTACTAAGCCAACATGGAATTACACTTGATTCGTCAGGAAGTGTGACTAGAATTAGTGACAGAAAAGTCGGTGTGAAATCTGGCTTTGAAAATGTCAGGGACATGGCTTGGAACAAAGGCATAGTTGAACGGTATTGGTACTCTCGCTTTGGCATACCTGTGACAGGCCCTGCCCTGCGAATCCCATTTTTGAAAAGTTTAGCTAAACAGCAATGGTTCAAACTTACTAAAGATGCTAAGTGTGTGAATGAAAATGACCTCTTAACTCCAAGTCACATGGTAGATTCATTGTATTGGCATTTGCTTGACCACTCCACCTCTGATGGGCATTGGTCTCCCCCGCTACACCCTACATTAGATGGCGAACCTTGAGTCAGCGAAATCAATTTGTCATATAGGTCGTCCCGGGTCTTCAAATCGGAACCGATATAATGGCTTGACCATCGGGCTTCCAAATGGACTCCATAGCACAGGGGCCGGAATGATGCGTGTGAGCGTCTGGTTGGTGAAAAGAAATGAGCGGATTTGATTATGTCATCAGTATCGGAGGGGCGGCCGGACAAGGCATCGCAACTCCTGGGAATATCCTCGCTCGCCTTTTTGCTCGTCGGGGAATTCACATGTACGCCTACAACGCCTACCAATCTATCATCCGTGGTGGGCATTCTTTCCTCACCGTCCGGTGCAGTGACCGTGAAGTTCGCACTCACGGTGATGTCATAAATCTGATAATCTGCCTCAATCAAGACACAATGGACCGACACCTCGAGCACCTTGGTCCTGGAACTTCAGTCATCTATAACAGCGACACTATCGAACCTGGGGAATCGGCAGAAGGAGTTCAACTCTGCCCGATGGCTGTGGGTGAGTTGGCTGGTAAAGGTGCAAATAAACTGATGCAGAATACGGTGGCCATCGCAGTCGCTTGCCAACTAATCGGAATAGAGTTCGCCGCACTTGCAGACGTTCTCAATTTCCAGTTTTCAGGCAAGAGTGAGGAACTCGTGGCTGCGAATGTAGAAGTCGGACAGGCAGCATATGATTACTCGGCAGATAATTTCCAACCTGCCTCACAGCAGGCACCAGCGCCCAGTGAACCGCTCGCGGTTTGGGCAGGAAATCAGGCATTCGCTATGGCGGCTGCTAGCGCCGGCGTCAAGTTCTACTGCGCTTATCCAATGAGTCCTTCAACCGGCATCCTACACTGGATGGCGGCCAATGCTCGCGAACTCGGTATCATGGTGCGGCAGGTTGAGGACGAAATTAGCGTCATCTGCATGACTGTTGGTGCGGCCCACGCGGGCTGCCGTTCAATGTGTGCCACCTCCGGTGGTGGATTTGCGCTGATGACCGAAGGCGTTGGTGAAGCCGGTATGATGGAGGTACCAATTGTCATCGTCAATGTGCAGCGTGCTGGACCCTCAACAGGGGTTCCCACAAAAACAGAGCAAGGTGACTTGTGGCAGGTACTCGGTGCAAGTCAGGGTGACTTCCCGAAATTAATCCTCGCCCCTAGCAGTCCCCTAGATGCTTTCCAGACCATTCCCGAAGTGTTCAACTTAGCAGACAAGTACCAGTTGCCAGCGATAATCATCTCCGACTTGCTGATATCCGATGAGACTTCAACTATCAATCCAGATTTGCTTGATATGCACCCGGTCATCGACCGTGGTGAACTCATCACCGAAGCCGGAGACGACGCCGATAATTACGAGCGCTACAAATTCACAGAAAGTGGTATTTCCCCGCGCGCTCTTCCTGGTATCCCTGGATACGAGCACATTGTCGCTAGTGATGAGCATATGCCAGATGGCGTACTAATCAGCGACGAATTCACTCACCCGCACAAGCGTCGGGCAATGATGGAGAAGCGACAGCGCAAGATGCCCGGTCTGCTGAAAGATCTACCTCCTCCGGTAATTGTTGGAGATTCCAACGCCGAGGTTACTTTGGTAGGTTGGGGCTCAACCGCTGGTGTTATTCAGGAAGCCATTGAACAACTTGCCGCTATTGGCGTCGTTGCCAATCACCTGCACTTCAAGTGGATAGTTCCATTCCATGCAGATGAGGCGGTTGAATTATTGTCTTCATGCAAGCGTACCATTCTCATTGAGAACAATTACTCCGGTTTGTTCCACCGCTATATGCGGGGTGAGACCGGATTTACAGTTGATGGCCACATCCGTAAGTATGACGGCGAGCCATTCAAGCCACATCACATTGTGGCGGCGGTTCAGAGGCAACTCGAAGGAGACGAGACGATTTCTGTTCCATATGAGGAGATTATCGTTTAAGGTGGTGAATTGATGAGTGAGACAAATACACAACTAACTTTGACAGCGAAGGACTTCAAGGGTAAGGTAGACCCTGATTGGTGTCCTGGATGTGGCGACTTCGGCGTACTCAGTGGGCTACAACGAGCGGTTTCAGAACTAGGCCTACAACCGCATCAGATTCTAACAGTCAGTGGTATTGGGTGCTCGTCAAACCTGCCGGGCTTCTTCAAGTCCTACGGTATGCACACCTTACATGGTCGGTCTTTACCCCACGCTTCTGGGGCTAAACTTGCTAATCACGAGATGACGGTTATTGCTACGGGAGGTGATGGGGATGGCTACGGCATCGGCGGTAACCACTTTACCCATACTAGTAGACGTAACCTCGATATTCTGTATCTAGTGATGAACAACCAGATTTACGGTCTTACCACCGGTCAAATTTCTCCAACCAGTGAGGTTGGTATGAAGACCAAGAGCACCCCTCATGGGAGTGTAGAATTACCAATTAACCCGATTGCAAATGCAATCACCTTTGGCGCGACATGGGTAGCAAGAGGTTACACTGGTAACATCAAACAGTTGGTTAGATTGATCAAAGAGGGTATTGAACACAAGGGCTTTGCCATACTTGACGTGTTCAGTCCTTGTGTGACATTTAACAAAGTCAACACCTATCAATT
>Ga0209402_10004646_pt1 | contig 12420 bp, 3 predicted proteins | sample ArcticOcean_MG_C_3_FD_187437 | JGI IMG/M metagenome (GOLD analysis project Ga0209402, IMG submission 187437) | Marine microbial communities from western Arctic Ocean - ArcticOcean_MG_CB8_126 (SPAdes) (version 2) | ecosystem: Environmental > Aquatic > Marine > Oceanic | place: Arctic Ocean... | reverse complement strand
CGAAACGTTGACGAAAGTAAAAGAAGGTCTTGATACGTTTATGTCGTTTTTCAATGGAGGAGAGGCATCGAGACCAATTGGTCCGTTAACGTCGAAGCAAAACGTCGAGCATAAACATGAGATAGAGCCAATCTTGGTCAGTCTTAACCTCATCGGCGCCCAAGCCTTCTCAGAAGAAAACATTGGCGTTCCAATTAAAAACTATGTTGAGAAAAGGATAGGCGAAGAGATTCGTAAAGTGGCAGATAATCTTGGTCAGCCGCGAGACCCCTCGACTGGTAAGCCGATAGGACAGAAATCATGACAGCAACTTCAGGAACATTAGGATTAGTTATTAACGGAGGGGTTGAGTTCGTCGGGGAAAAGACTCTGTTTCCTAGTGGAGTAAACAAGGAGTTTGGGTACTGGAGAAGCTCTAAGCATAAGTCACTAGTCTCGAACTTTGACATGGCGCATTATGCTCTTGAAGACACCGCTATTGTTGACGGCACTGCTTACGTATACAACACGTTTGCATATCCCGGCGAGAAGTGTCGTGACGGTGGTTGCGGTAGGCTTAGTACAGTTAAAGGCGGTGTTGGCGAGTGGTCTGCGGCTGGTGAATTAAGATCTAGATCTGGTGATGATGGCATACAGCAAAGATCTCTATACTTAGCGAAGGGCGGGCACATTGATGCAGGAAGCGGAATTGATCTTACAGCAGGTTATACCGTATACGCTAAGCTAACCCCCAGCGGAGATATGTCTGGTAGTGTTCTCGTAGGACAACACAAAAAAGACCCCGCTTCCATGGTTTTGGGCTGCGATTACGACGCAAGATTCTATGTCAGGTCAGACACCTCTGTCTCTGGCGGCATGAATGTTCCCTATTACGCCACCAGTACTAGACCCTTCACAGACTATGATTATCCTGTGCAACTTGTTGGAGTATATAGTTCAGGAGACGCAAGCCTTAAAATTTATGTGAACGGTAAAGAGGAAGGGGTTTCTTCACCATTTAGTCGTGAAGTAGGGAACGTAAAGTCTACAAGAGTATTTGTAGGGAAAAGAGAATATCCAATAGACGAAGGAAAATATACAGGGTGGATTGACGAAATTGGTCTTACTAATGTCCCAATGACATCTAGCGGGATTAAGGATTTATACGATGATAGATTTCGACTGAGCAAATGGGTTGATAGCCCACATGCCCCTCAAGGATTTGTTACCGGCACCTCTTTGTCTAGTGGAACGATTACCAAGTGCGGATGTAGCGGGAATCTCCCTAATACGATGACAGCAGAAATTACCGCCATCACCCTACCCGAAGGCGGCAGCAATAAAGGTGCCGTAGGGCAAAAGGTCACTCTAACATATGATGCCGCCGCTACTTATACCGATGGTGTCACTACCACTTATACCGGCCTATGGGACTCTGGGACTGTTTCTCTTGATTGTGGAGTTGGAACTGTAAGGTTTAGATTGTATTGTGGAGCGAGCGATCAGTTTTACATGGCTCATAGTTTTTCTTGGATGAGTGACGGGGAAGATGTGAGAACTAGTCAGGCTTGCGATCCTGTCAGTATTGTTTTCTCTACTCTTGGTGGGGTGACTTCTGGAGGAGGGGCTTGCTGTAGCGACGATGCCGCTGCTACAATTTCGGTAACTGTTACTGCTTCTACTGTAATAAATACCGCGCCAAGTGAGTTTGTCGGTACGGGATTTGGAACAGGTTTTGCTGCTGCCAACTCAGAATATATTGAATTTGTAGTTGCTTCTTCAACGGTGATGGGGAATAAGGGCGGCTCTTATGATAAAACCCTGTGGGGGGCAAAAAATAATATTGCAGCCACTGCCACTCTGACGTTTGGGGCTACTGAGTTTAACGTTGTTAACAATGGAACTATCGCTTTAATAGACGCTGATAACGTAAACAAAACCTACAAAATTAAGAATGATGCTAGTGCAACAGCAAGTGCAAAAGAATTCAACTCTGGGGCAAATAGAGGCGCCGCTGCTGAAAACCTTGCACAAATAATCGAGAGTGCTAATGGTCATAATGGTACAATTATTGCAACAGATAGTGTGAGGACGCCTTTTTCATCAGGGGGTTATGATTTTTCAGATGGAACCGTTGTTTTTGTCCAAGCTACAATGGGCGCGGTAGGAAACACCACAATTACTACTGCTGCAAGCTTCGATGATTGTACCAATGTAAATGTTGGCTCCGCTTTTGCTGGAGGAGGAGATAGGCCCAACGTCATAGAATCTCAAGTAGGGGTAGATCTAGGAGACCCACCTACCAATTTCTACCAGTTACATAAATTTGAGATGGATGCCTACGTACAACACACAAGTAATCACCATAGTGGGGTATTATTAAGTGTAGGGTTACAGAAAAAATCACAAACGGAGAAAAATAAAGGATTAGCAGATGTCGGATGGCAATCTACCCGAATGAGTATTCCATCGGGTGACATTAGGAAAGTCACCTTTTCTGGTGTTGTTCCCGATAGCCTGATGCATCTCAGTGGAGGGGCTTTCAGGCCAGACTTGGCAGAACACGAGATAAGGTTTTTCCTAAACTATCCTCAATCTACCGGGACGTATGATTCAGAATTCAAAATCTATTCTACAAACATGAGGTACGAGGGGTTTGAAACCGTATCAACGGATTCCAAAGAACTGACAATGGCGACAGTTGGTACAGTGACTACTATTGCCAGCGGAGCCGTAGATCTATTTTTGGAATCTAGTCCGGTTGTTAGGACGTTACCATTATTTATAAGGTCTAGGGATGGCAAGACCGGTTTAGGCGGAACCGGAGATTCCTTGATGACAGGAGTGGGAACCGTGGGCACAAACGATTTCATGAATTTATATATACTTGGTGCTATTGAAATTGCTACAATGAACCTATTTACAAAGAATGTTACTTCAGTACACACAAAAATTGGTAAATCGGATCTATTTACACAGGGCGATGTCGCTCCTATTTTTCCGTCAAAATTTAACGATATTTCACTCTTTATTAAGGATCTAGTTTCTGGTAGTGGTACGCCTAACGCCTCGATGAATTTAACCATGCCTAATGTTGGATCTGCAAAACTTGATGATCACAGGCTACTCTTTGTCCGGGGTCTAATGCCCCATACAGTTAAGACCACTTCCTTATACTTACGTGTTCCCGAACAGGCCCTAAAAACTTTAGAGCTAAGACTAGAGGGTCCACCGTATTATAAGCCTAGTGGAGTTATGAATTTATTCTTACAAGTACATCAACCTCAATTTGCTGTAAAAGGAAGAATAGGAAATAAGTTAGCCGGTAGAGATACTTATGGGTTAGAGCCTGCAATACTGCAAAATAAGAACATGTCTCTAGTAACTTCTGGACATGCACCTTTTACTTCAAACATGAACCTATCTATACCTAATGTAGTAGGAAGCGGAACCAAAGAACTCGGTCTTTTCACAAGCGGTCCTAGCTATTGAGCCTTTTTACAAAAAGTAATTTTTAGGGTACATATTATGCCAGTTTCTTATTCAGTTAATCCCGACGCGGGAGGTAACGCGGTAGCTAATTTTATTATTCCCGCTCCTTTTGTGCAGGTCAATAAGGATTATGATAGAACCGGTGATGGCGCCGTCATTGGCGTAAGGTATGGTATTACACTTACCGGGACTTTAGTAGCCCATAGAGGATCGCCAGATTATTCTGGTTTGTTCTCACTTAATACAACTGACCCGCGTAATGAAGCAAACGTTCCCAGTGAAACCGAAATGTATAAGTCTATCCAAAATAAACAGATGGCCATGCGTAAACTGTTTTCTCATCATAATGAGGGTGGAGAGCTACATATTATACCGCTAGACGCTGGAAAATTGGGGCTTAAATGTAATCCTAGAATTGTAAGTATGGATTTTAATCAGGAACCCGGTCAACCAAACCTAATGAGCTATACTATTCAGCTTGAAACTGACGAGCTTAGAGGACCGCCGGAAGCGGCGGGTACGACTGCTTCAGCGGCAAGCTGTAGCGCTGGAGGTCACGCCACTAAAGTACTCTGCGAGGCTGCTGGCGAAACATGGACACCAGCAGGCGCCCTTCTTGGCAAAACCGCCAAAGGGCTAGACGTAGATCCAGAGGGTAGACATGCATTCACTTTGGATGGTGTAGAGTCAAAGTTTTTTCAATACGCCGTATCATCCGCGTCTGAAAACTGGAGCATAGACGAACAAGACCACAAACAAGTATCAATTGAAGATGTGGATAAAAATCAAGGGTCTACTTCTAATAAAACAGGAGATCCTGATTTTAGAAGATACAGACACAAAAACGCTAGAGACGCCGCTACACTTAGTGGGTATAAGGAAATAACAGTAGACGCATATACAACCGCGCAAAACGCCGTGACGACAGAAGAAAACAAGGATGATGGCGATATGTCAATCGTAGCAGACGAAACCAAAATTTTGAAAAACTATAAACAGATCGGTGGTTATCGAATTGCGAAGGTTGTAAAGACCTACCTCCTAACCCACTCCGTTTCCGCTACTGGGAAGAGAGTGTTTGATAATGCAGGATTCAATAAAGAAGCTACTACAGGAAGCAAAACAGGCCTCGAAGAAACCGGATCTCTCCTTGATGACATGGGAACTAATCAAGTTATCCCGGCGGCTTTTAAAGAGCCTAATCATGGAAAATCAGAGGGGTGCGATACAGTCGCAAACATGGCGGATGACGCTTTCGCCGCAGACCATAGCGGGAACCTAAAAGAGAAAGATTCCGTACCTGATGGTGAAGCTTGGCAACAGGCTAGAGGGTATGTTTTAAACTATATTTCCGGTACTGACCCTATACATAGAGGCGGTGCATACCAAAAAGCGTTAGATTCAAACGAGTCAACACGTCAAGGGCAAGAAGGAGGTGAATCAGCGACAAAAGAACGTTGGAAGGGCGAAACCGGGTTTGTAGATTTATTCGGCATCAATCTTCCTAGAATATCTGGGACCAGCACGACACGAGACGGAAAGCATAGATATACAGGATGTGACTACAAAAGAGTGCAAACCATCGACAAAACCGCAGGAACTTTTGCCGTAACGGAAACATGGGTTCTTGCTGATTCCGAATTAATAAAAGATATCAAAAATGATGGGGGCGACACAATTGATATCGGATTAGTAGCAGAAACTATGGACTTCAGTACTGAGAGAAATGCTGATGATGGTACTACAACAGTAAACATGAATGGTACTATTACAGGAATATTAGAAGCTACCGATGAACATTTTCCAGATAAAGAAGCTGAAGTGGACGCTATATGGAATCAAGAAAAGTATGGTAACAAACCTAGTGCTGGTAGTTTTGTAGGAAGCACTGCATCTAGAGCCGGGGTTATTGATGACTCCGGGCATGCAGGGCAGACAGTTAAATGTACTACTAAATATGAAGAAGCACTAAGAAGATTCTATTGGTTAGAACCTAAGCTTCACGAGATAGCACAAACCTCTACCGGTGAGTGGATAAACCCGGTTAGGAAAAATTTTAGTGTTAGCAGAAATCCTGTTGCAGGAACTATCAATTACTCGGTATCATTTGGTACGGGGAATGATAATTGTTTTCCTTGTGCGTTAAGCGAAAGTGTTATTGTTAACGATACGCATCCTAGCCATGTCTTTGCCGAAACAAGTGTTCTCGGTAGAAGAATGGGTCCAGTACTGCAAGATATTAATACACAAACTTCATGGAAAAGAAATTTGAGTGTTGATCTTTCTGTTTCTGGCGTTATTCACGGGTGCGACTGGAAGGAAGCGATGAAGGCTAAGCCCAGTATGAAAATTAGTGGGTGTCAACACCCCTTTTACACAAATAAAGCTGAGTGCTTAACAGCTAGGCATTCATGGATAAATAAAAAGCAACAGCCGTGTAATCAAGGAACTGTGCTAAGGGAAGTTATAGATGCTATTTCTCCAAGAAAAAAGGTTGGAATTACCAATTATTTTGTTAGCTCGGGTCCAAATGAATCATGGGATGCTATTAATGGAAAATATACTTTCGCTATAGAATGGACATACGAGTTAGAAGAGGGGCCAGTTGAAGGAGCACCCGAAGACGCTCTAAAAAAAGCTATTGGTAAAAGCTATCTGGGGACTCAAATGTTTCAGTATCCCAGAACATTTGAACGTATTGACAATGCAGAGAATACGGCCAATGAGCAAATGACTCACGAAGTTACTGAACCAGAACATATGCCCGCGTGGTAAGAAGACGGAGTTATGTAGATGGCACATAATAAGAAGCTAGGGAAAAAGCACCACGAGGTGATTGGACAGCAATCTTTCTTGGGAGCTTCTGTTTGTAACTTTACCGTTAGTTTAGGCTACGGAAGTCAACCATCCAGACTCTCTCTTAATCTTGTAGAAGACGCAGAGCATGATCAAACTCCAGAAGGAAAGACTCGTTTTTTCAACGCGGTAGAGGAGGGGTATCATCCATGGCTAGATACCATCATACCGTTTAATTTACATGAAGCTGAACACAGTGACAATCTTGGACAAATGCCTCCCGCTCCAGCGAGAGCAGAAGGGGGAGAAAAGTATCCTCCTCATACAGGGGGTCGTCTTGGGAAAAAGGTTCTTCAGGAAGTAGACCACCCATCGCAAGGTTCGTGTAGTGATGATAGCATAACAAATGAGGCTGGCTGTCTATCACCAGAGACTTGGACTAAAGCTAAAGTTTTAGCCTACGTGAACGGTGATAAATTTTACTTTGTGGGTAAAGGCAGGGATGCAAACGGTAACGACACAAGCAAGACAATGCTCGGTGGCCCCGTTTGGTTTAATTGGTATCGCTATGATAAAGTTGATGCGGAAGACCCTACCGTACCAGACGGTGGAAAAGAAGATGATATTATACGACAAAACTTCAGCCATAAGCATCCGTGGTATTTTAACGGTTTGCTGACCAGCGTAGAAGAAAACCATAGTACCGGAAGCGGGAGAATCATAAGCGCGACTATAGAAGACCCCAGAGCGATTCTAGCCGGGACTCATGTTATCCTTGGTAAATTCCAAGGCAAGACGATGAACGCAGATGGGTCAACAGGAAGAATTACCAGCCCCTATCCTCAACGATTCTATAAAGACGGCTACATTGGATATTACAACGTGTTAAACGTCTACGGCTTCCTAGAAGAGGCTTACGGGTTTGGCGCTGTTGATAAAAATGAGAGCGGCATAATATGGTGGGATAAAAAAGGTGATAATTCCGCCGAGAAAGTAAAAGTGGGCGAACCCCCTAAAGACTCCGGGGGAAACGAAATTGGGACACTTGAAGATTACGCTGTGGCTCCCGGCTCCAATGTTATAGATGTATTACAATGGATGTTGATGGGTTCGGCTGACGCAGAACATGGCAAAAAAACACACGGGCCACCCCCGGAACCTGCTCAGGCCGGATCTACCGTGGTAGAAAATGCGTCCAATAATATAGGCTGGCCCAGAACAAGAGAGCCGGGGGCAAGTTGGCACACAGGGGAAAGATATCATGGTCCCCACACAGAAGAGGAAAGCGATCCTGATAAGCAAAGAACCACTTCCAAACCAGACGGTGAGCATAGAATAGGTCAGGAAAGATACGGAGGGCTTCTCTATTACATAACAAACCCGTTAGTAAATGATATTGCGAATATTGACCCCGAAAAAGACTACATGTATGGTCCAAGAAATAAAGATATTGTTGTTAAAGATGGTACTCTTCCAACAAATGCTAACAGATTCAAGGTAGATTTAAGTGAACTAAAACGTCTACATATAGATGCACACGCATCCGGTATTTTGGATTCTAATTTTAGGATTCAATCAGATGATATGACCTTGTTGGATCTAATTCAATATCTTTGCGATTATGCCAGTGCGGATTTCTTTGTGGAATTACTTCCAGATATTGCCCCATGGCCAAGAGGCCAAAAGGCGGGGGTATGCAGGGATAATGCTACTGATGAAAAGATTGATGTTAATGATCTTGCGGACCTTGGAACAGCCGCACAGAAGACTGCTTGTGAGTCAGGTCTTCTGCAAGACGAGAACGGCCAGCCGCGAACCGGTACATGGTCCGATGAAACTATGGAGCCTGAGTTTGGAGAGGGTGTAACTGGCGTTATCAAAATTAAAATATTACACAGGGTTAAGCCGCCAACTGCTGGCCTCTTAAATAAGATGATTGAAGATTCTAAATTTGACCCATCGCATGTTGATATTGGTGAAGCTCCTCCCTTTGATCCTAAAGACAGTAAGCACTTCAAAAAATGGAGAGGACGATTACAATCAAGTAAGATTGGATATGAGTTTGCAGGGACTGCCGTTGGAAGGGTATTATTTGGCGGCCCTAGAACAAGATTGGTTGGTGTTGATAAATTGGGGCCAGATTTTGTCAGGAATGAGTTTGGGGATTGTAAGGATAAAGATGGAAACAAGGTTGAAATGACTGAGGAGAGAGAGGGCAGTGGGGTAAAAGTACCTATAGACCATAAAGATCAAAAGGGTGCATGCGAAGCAAAAGGAGTCTGTTATGATCCAAGTAAGACCGGTTATGTTACTGACGGATCATGTGAAGACCAAAATGCGGTTACTCCCGATCCGCCTACGGCCCTATGTCCTACTGGTGGATGCGCGAATGACGGTGATGAAGACGACCCAATTTCCAATCAAATAGATTGTGAAGATACAGCTATGGTTGCGTCTGATGGACAATGGTGTGCTCAAAATTGGCGCCCAGCCAGACAACGTACCGATTTTGATGGTGCGGGTCCACCAACAAGTAGAACAGGCGCTGTAGGTGGTAGTACAGATGGGTTCTTTGGCGATAAAGATACGCCGGGTACTAACCAAATGCAGGAAGATCTTTATGGTAGAGATATCTATGGAGACTCGGTCAGTGAAGGAAATAAGCTATACGAAAAAAGAGACTACAGAAATGATTTTTGGACTAATGCCGTAGACGATTCGCCACACTTGTCACGAATTTCTGGTCCTGACATGCCGACAGACCCAATTCTTGATGACTATTGGGGTGCGGGTGGAACCGCTGCTGATCAGGGTGTCAGTGTTTCTTTAGGTGGAGATGATGCTAACCCTAGCTCTGAAGAAAAACTATCAGATCAACCCTTCTTTGGCGACGGATCTAAAAACGCTAAGACTAGTCCCGGTGATCATTTTGGTGGCGATGGCTATATAGACCTATTTCCAGTTTTCGGGCTTCATGATAGACCAGATTATTGCAAGATGATAAACTCAGATCCTTCTGGTCCGGGTGCGCCGGGTACAGCGGCTCATGAAGACGGCGCGCGTGTTTGTGGTGGGATTATGGGGTGTTCATGGAAATGGAACGAGAAATCCGACCACAGTAAGGGTGGTACGTGTGGTCAAACTATAGCCGTACAAATTAAAGGTGTCCCCCATAAGGGGTTCTTTAATGCTGATGAACCACAAAAAGATTTTAACCCACCCGATCCGCAACATGGCTACCCAGAAATATCGCAAGGTCTTGACGAAGATTGGACCAGATACCATCCGCCAGCCGGTCTGATGTCAATATACGAATGGGTAGTGCCAAACTGTAACCCGGATATATATGATGCAGCATGTAAAGGGACTAACACATGGAAGGGTTCGGGGTACGATGTTATAGGTGGCAGGGCGATCAATCCAAATTATAAGCAACACTCTCGGTCAAGGGTTAGAAGAAGCGCAAAGTGTGAGAAGTGTGTGGAAAAGTATCATCCTTGTGAAGATGAAAATGGAGATGAAGCAACTTCTAACGGTGCTTGTGGAAGCTCTGGAGACCCTCTTTTGACGAAGGCGAATTGTGAAGATCAGAGTTGTTGGGCAGGTAACGCAAATAGTACGACTTGGAATGGGGGAGGCTGTAAAAAATGGGAAGCGGTTGAAGACGAAGAAATTAATGACATGCATGATTGTTTTTGCGATAACGAGTCTGAGTTTACAGACTCTGAGGGAAGCACCCTCGCCTCTTGTGGAGGTAGCGGCGACGAAAAGTTCACCGAAATACCCAACTTCGACGAAGGGGGTGTTGCTATTACACCTCTTATAATAGACCGAAAACAAAGCGCGGAAGGTGCAGCTTTGCCCGATAGTGCTATTATCGAAATAGACATGAGCGAAGTCTATAAAACAGGCGAAGGTACACAAGGTTTGGAACAGCCTCTATATATTCACGGTGAAGATTTTGGCGGAGCCATGCCCGAAAGAAAACATATCTACATGGCTACTGTTACCGAACTAAGGGCGGCGGCTGCTAGTAAGACATGCTGGGAAGATTATTTGGCTCAGTTTGGAGTTAGGTTAAACGAAGACATGGGATGGAAAAGTAACGCTGTTGATGCAATATACCAAACCACTCACAATACCGGTAGATCTGAAAACGGTAGTGGGGCAGATGAACGCAACCCAAGTGAAGTTGGCAAGGATGGAATGAAGGTAACTGCTGCTGAACTAATGCAAATAAAACCAAGGGGAGAAATAAAACGTACTGGCGAGGTGGTTGGTAAAAGCAAAATGAACACTTCGAGTAGATCCATAACGCATGCTAGATCGGCACAAACACAGACCGACAGCAACAATAAAGAAGATATAGTTTCTAAACAGATAGACACCATCTTTAAGAAAATAAATGAAGTAGCTCAAGAATTTTACGGTAAAGCTTATGTCATGCCTTTACCTTATGATCCAGAAGATATTGAGGCTCACGTTAGATCAGTGACGGTTAGCGATAAAGAATTAGAATCCCCTAAGCTAGAACTAGACTGGGATATAGCAGACGCTTCTTTTGTGGAATTAGAATGGGATAAGTTTCACGAAGACCACAGTCTTAATTATCCTCTTTCTGTCAAGTTCTCTACCGCTGACGGGAAGATGGATGGATTTTTTGTATTTCCCAAGGAGTATAAAGGGATACAAAGTGTCAAAAAAGGAGCGAATTCTTGTAAAGACGCTAACGGTAATGCGGTAAACGGTCACACGACAAAGGGGTCGTGCAAAGGCGCCACAGCACCGGGTCAGCCGGATAATACATGGACAGCGGGGCAGGGTGTGCCGCCTAGTAATTTGAAGATAAACATAAACGAAATTGCCAAGGATGATAGATATGTGACTTCAACTGATAGTACTGTTACTTTAGGCTCAAACAAGAGAGGGAAAGTATATATTAAGGCTGACATAGACCCTAAAATTTACTGGCTGTGGGATGACGATTTTCAAATTGTTGACTATGCTAAAAAGAACCACAAGAAAACCGATTTTCGAATTACGGATGCTTTTGACCCCAAGAAGAACGGGGCATGCGGAGGCGAAGTCGCGGCTAACGACGATGATGTTGATGACAGTTCCAACCAAGATGATTGTGAAGATAGCGATGTTAACGGCACCTGCTCTGACGACTCCGGTGACAGTGAGGCAACTTGCGGCGGGACTTGGGTCACCGGCGAAGGCCAGTGGACACCAAACGATTTACCCAAATTAAAACCGTATGCCTTCTTAAGAATGGGTAATCCAGTGATCTACGCTGATGGGATGACCGACAGGGAGAAGGCGCTCGCGGGACGTGCATCGCTAGCGCATGTATACCAGATACAGTACGATTGGAACTTTAATATAGGGGAAAATTTTGCATTTAATAGCCTCGGGTTAGATGTATTAAAATCTGATTTGGCTCCCGCTAGATTCAAACCGTTTGGCGCGGCTGTTCCTCAAGTAAGCAATAGACATGTTTGGGGACCGTGGGCGTTAGGTATAGATTACGGGAAGGTGCTAGTAGAAAAAGATAATACTTTTGAACCTGCTAACTTTGGTAGTATAAAGGCGATGAATGAAGCGGCTCTTTCTAAAATCAAGGCTGATATGGTGGCTCAACAAATTACTGAAAGTGGATATGTCGAATTAACAGGCGGACCTGAGTATTTTGCGGGTAGACCTATTGGGGCAGACGCAGACTTCATTCAGTACCTAACCAATATCGGTATTGATATTACACATGGCGGCATGTCTCCATACATCACTGATATAGGTGTAGATACCAACCCATCAGCAGGGGTTACTACTAAATATACCATGAGAAGTTGGACACCTAGATTAGGGAAATTGGAGGATTGGAAGCTTCGAGAAGGAATCAAGATGCATAAGGAAATACAGAGAAACAACATGGAAAAGAATACCGACAAACACAAAGTATTGCTTAGGTCGCAGGCGTTAACTGAGGCGCAGACAAGAAGTATTAGTCGAAGTACATATGATCCTAAGCCAAAAAACTGAGACAAAAGGTGGAATAAAATGGGTTTAGACAACAGAGTGCCATTTCCAGAAGGTCAATCAGTTCAGTTCCTGTCTGGTTTTATATATCCTGCTGACAATCAAGCTATTAAG
>Ga0209402_10004641_pt1 | contig 12427 bp, 11 predicted proteins | sample ArcticOcean_MG_C_3_FD_187437 | JGI IMG/M metagenome (GOLD analysis project Ga0209402, IMG submission 187437) | Marine microbial communities from western Arctic Ocean - ArcticOcean_MG_CB8_126 (SPAdes) (version 2) | ecosystem: Environmental > Aquatic > Marine > Oceanic | place: Arctic Ocean... | reverse complement strand
CCTGTAGCGCCCATGGTCTATTAAGAACCCCGGCGAATGGGTCCTCGCTTAAACCCAACGTCAGACCATGCGATGCTGCCGCCATTTTTTTGAAACACTATCAATGGGCATTGGCCGCCCTTCGGGCGGTCTTTTTTGTTTTATAGACTCACACCGTGACTATTAGCCTTGCCGTGAATTTGCCGTTGATGGACACCGGGGGCTCCCCGGCGTTCGTAAAGGATTTCGCCCAAGCGGCGGAAGATCTGGGGTACCGGGGCCTGGCATTACCTGACCACGTCTTAGGTGCGAACATCGAAAATCGCCCCGAGTGGGGAGATAGAAACACGTCGAGTGACTTTTTCCACGATCCCTTTGTGCTTTTTGGCTTCCTGGCGGCTTCCACCTCCAAGATCGAGTTTTCAACACAAGTAATGATTTTGCCTCAGCGGCAGACGGCGCTAGTGGCGAAGCAAGCAGCTTCGCTCGATGTGTTGTGCGAGGGAAGATTTCGCTTCGGTATTGGAAGCGGCTGGAATGCAGTCGAATACGAAGCTTTAAACGAAGACTTCACGAATCGCGGCAAACGGCTTGAGGAACAAGTCGAGGTCATGCGCCGACTGTGGGCAGAACCACATGTCACATTTCGTGGCGATTATCACCAAATCGATGACGCCGGCATTAATCCGTTGCCTACTAGACGATCAATTCCGCTCTGGTTTGGCGGCCATGATGACCGTATGCTCCGTCGCATAGCGAAGCTTGCTGACGGCTGGATGCCGCTGGCCTATCCGCCTGACGAAACTGCGCTCCAGGCGTTCGAGACGATGCGCACCTATATTCGAGACGCCGGTAGACAACCAGACGACGTCGGTTTGGAAGTTTGGACCTCGCTGGGAGACGGTAACGACGACAAGCTACGAGCCGATTTTCAATTCTGGAAAGATGCCGGTGTCAGTCATATCTGTTTGAACAACTGGTACAACCGGCCGCCACACAAACGAATGGCAGAGCGCGGGGCGGAAGCCCACCTGGAAGCTATGCGGCACTACTACGAAATCGTCAAAGACCTGCTCTAGTACAAAACGGGGCCGCACTCACTCGGATCTCGATCGCCGACCAGCTCGACGAAGATGAAGACCAGGCCGTGGCCTAAATTGGGGCGGGGTTTCAGTCGGGGGAACTATGGCTAAGAAATCGAACCAGAAGATCTTCGGTGCGATCGTCGGCACCATCCTTATTATGGGGTTTCTATTGGGTGGCTGCGTGTACGTGATGGAATGCGGAGGTGGATCAACCATGTCTGGGATGCCGTCACCTAGCTGGTGTCCGTTTTGATTGACAAGATCTGACGAAGACCAGGCCGTGGCTTAGCCCGTAATAGGGTGACCTCTATGGGATGGGACGACCTCACTGGGCCGAGCTCCGATGATTTGAAAAAGGAATGGTGGGTTGTCCCGGTGTTTCTTCTTGGGATACTCATCATCGCCTTATATTTGGGAATCGGTAGATGAAGACGTGGCAGCTCATCGCGATCGGATTCATCATCGTAGCAATCGCCAAATTGGTCCTCTAACAGCAAGAAACCCCCACCCCGAACGACAAAAGACCGCCCACTAGGGGCTAGCAAGCATGCACTGGGTGGAGAGGGTACCTAAGGTCCCCGACGCATCTGTTCTAAGATAGCGGTATCGGTCTGGGGGGACCGAAGCACGGTAAAGCACATCAGCTTCGAGACGTTTTCGGAGCCCTATTGAGGGGGATTGATGTCCACTTCCAACACAACAAAAACTGAAGAGTTTCGTAGCCACGAATTCTTTGTCACTCAAGCCAGAGAAGCACGCCACAGCGACAACCAACACCTACGGGGGTTGACGCGTCGAGCAAGCAACGGCGATTTCGCGGAGGTGAACGACCTTTTCGCCGACCTACCGAGACGACGCCCACCCAAGCATCACACGTCCGAGAAAGTACGACGTTACGGTCGCAACAGCAGCCGCCTCGCTCATTGGAAAACGAAAGCGTGGAAACGTCGTTCGGTGGAGGCAGCGAGGCGAGCTCGCGCTTTCGAAGAGCTTCGCAAGCATGGATTGGGGTTACCAACCATGGATTGGGGAAAGGCCTAGTTTCTAGGCTTCGGGCACTTCGGCTTCGAGTCAGGTCGTGCTGTCTTCATCCCAGAGGTAGGACTTGCCGTCGTCCTCAGTGGATTGTCGCAGGTACATAGCTGCGGTGTTGGTCTTCATCTGGACGGTGCTCCCCGTGTGGTTTCACGGGAGGAGGTTTTCCGTCATCTTTTAAGATGCGAGTGCTGTGGTGCCCACCCTGATTCATACAAACCGGACTTCGAGACTCCATTTTCGCTCGCCTCGATGGGGCTAGCAAGCACGCATGCAAGAAGGTCCTGTTTGACATGACTCCGGAAATGAATCATGGCGGCTTCGGCCGCTCGGTCTGAGATTATTGTTTTGGAATCGGAGGGTCCCAGCCTGAATGGATAGGGGAGGGGTCTGAGGTATCGCTTTACACTTAGCGGCGTGACTGATTTCGTGGCTGCCTTTCGAGAACGGGTGAGCCTAGGTTCATCTGAGCCTGGGATGCGCGCAGAGCAAATAGATTCGGTTGTAGACAACATTGCAGGGACCGTGCCAATACGTGTCTACCGGCCAATCAGTGAGACGGTGTCACTGCTGTGTTATTTACACGGAGCTGGATTCGTAGCAGGAGACCTGGATTCTCACGACCAGGTCTGTCGCTTGTTGGCTTCTCGGGTCGGTGCGGTTGTGGTGGCCGTCGACTACCGGTTGGCTCCCGAACACCCATTTCCAGCGGCAGTAGAGGACGCGTTCTCGGCAGTGGAATGGATACTTGACCACGCCGAGGAACTCGGTGTCGACCGTAACCGTTGGGCGGTGATAGGCGACAGTGCTGGCGGTACCTTGGCTGCCGCAGTCGCTCAGCGATGGCGTGATCGGCCCGATCATCCGGTGATGCAAGCTCTTGTGTGTCCTGCCTTGGAACTTGCCGACTTCAACCTCCCGTCTCACCTTGCGTATGCCGAAGGAGATGGTTTCACCACAGCGGTCATGAGACAGATGGCTGACTTGTATATCGGCAGTGAGATTGATCGTGCAGATCCACTGGTTTCGCCGGCCCGAGCGACGTCACTTGAGGGGTTAGCGCCTGCTGTGATCATTAGCGCCGAGTTGGACCCATTGCGTGACGACGGCGAAATGTATGGCAGACGTCTCCTTGAGGCTGGCGTACCAGTCGTGTCATTTCGTCAACCCCAAATGGTCCACTATGGGGTGTTGTGGTGTCGTGCTGCCCCGGAGATAGCACCGGGGTTTAACGTCGTCGCTGAAGCTCTTTCGATGGCCCTTCGCCAGCCCCTCGCCTTGGAGTAGGTCGAGGTGGGAGTCCTGTAGCGCCCAGATCTCACAAAGTGACTTGGATCGACGGCACTCACAGGTCCATGATCGCTGGCCTTGATGGGGGCTAGCAACGGTGGCTGGTGGCGGTATCGGGGCCCCTGAGCGAGCCGACATGGGGAGATCGGTCTTGGGTACAGTTGAACACTGAGGGACCGATCGTGTGTAGGTCTTTCCTGCCTGGACAAACGGAGGTGTTGGACGTGAACGACAGTTCTCGACGTATTTACGACTCGGTTCTCGGTTTGCTGTCGAACGTCGACAACCCCACTCCGATGGTTCGTTTGTCGCGCCTGGTTCCCTTCGAGCACACCGAGGTGTACGCGAAGCTGGAGTGGTACAACCCGTTTGGCGCTGTCAAGGACCGGGTCGCGTGGAACATGGTGCGTGACGCGGAAGAGTCCGGGCGGGTGAGTTCGGGTCAAAAGCTGGTGGAGCCAACTTCAGGCAACACGGGCCTCGCTCTCGCCATGGTCTCCAATGCGAAGGGTTATTCGCTGACCACTCCTCTCTCGAATCAGATCCCGCTCGAGAAGCGCACGGTTCTGCGTCTCGCAGGGGTCGATGTGGTCGAACTTGAGGATTCGTTGTGTCCGGCTCCAGGGGCACCTGAAGGTGCCATTGCCAGGGCTAACGAGATCGCGCAGCAGCCCGAGTTTGAAATGTTGAACCAGTACACGAACGGCGCTAACCCGGACGCGCACTATCGCACCACGGGACCTGAGGTGTGGCATCAGACCGCCGGTCTTGTCACCCACTTTGTTGCAGGTCTGGGTACTTGCGGGACCATCAACGGTTCGGGACGTTTCTTGAAGGAACAGAACCAAGGTGTCCAGGTGCTTGGTGTGCATCCGGCCGCGGGTCACGACATTCCTGGTGTTCGTAGCCTCGCCCAGCTGAGCCAGACCGAATTCTTCACACCGGAGAAATACGATGGGCTCGTCGAGGTGGAAAACAAGCTGGCCTTCGAGATGTGTCAGCGAATCAACCGAGAAGAGAGCCTCACTGCAGGACCCAGTTCGGGAATGGCGCTGGCAGGTGCGTTGAGGTCGGTACCGGACGAGCCAGGCAACATTGTGGTGGTGATCTTCCCTGACAGCGTTTTCAAGTACGCCTCATCGATTCTGCGCAATGTTGCCGGGCTGGGAACAGCGCCCCCGTCGGGAACCAAACGCGAGCAATTGTTGGATTCGATGATCGAGAACGCTCGGGTCAACTCGAATCTGGCCGTCGACGTCGACGACGCTCACGACTTCTGGCAACAGCACGAACCCTTGGTGATTGACGTGCGCGAGCCCGACGCCCACCACCAGCGTCACATCCCCGGTGCGATCAATATGCCGCTCGACGACCTAGCCGACCTCGCTGCATTCCTTCCAGAGGACCTCGACGCGCCGTTGCTCAGCGTGTGCGAGCGCGGGAACCTTTCACTATCTGGTGTGTTGTTCCTGAACAGCCTCGGCTACCGAAACGCGAAAAGTATCACCGGAGGCACACAGGCCTGGGACGAACAAGGATTTGCCGTCACGTCAACCTGAAGGGACCGGTTGGTGCGTGACCTGAGACCCTATGGCACATCTACGGATCAGAGAGCTGGGGGTTCGATTCCGAATAGTGCACGGATTGAGTTATAGCTGCAGTGATGAGATCCCCTAAAGCGATATTCATATCCAAACCGTGCAAACCATACTGAGGGTCCAACTCTCCATCCATATCTCCTGCCCGCGGATCCCCCAAATCGGCGCGAATTTCAACAGACAAGTAGCCAAACGTCCCATCATTGATGCATTCGCCAAAAATTAAGCCTGGATACGTAACCCAAGAAGTCGTTACTTCAAATGCTTCTTCCGCATCTTCATTAACAAATAAATATGGTGTCAACTCTGCCTTGCCAGAACCAAAGTTTGCTGGATTCACGCATAGTGAGGGAGCAGACGCGACATCTTCCCAGGAGATATTTTCCCAGGAGACATCGTGCCAGGACGCATCGTGCCAGGTACGACCAAACCATGACTCCGGAGGAGGAGGTGCATCATTACGAAAAGTGTTGTACGCAATGATGCACCCGATTTCCGTTACTTGTTTACAACTGGAAATTGTCGCAAATTCAGCACCACCTGCAGCAATATGTGCGCCTCCGAGAAGATGAGCGGAAACTAGACGATCACGAAGCACAGGGTTTTGATCGATTTCTCTTTTGAGTAATTCCGTCAACATCGCAGTGCCTTGAGAATGTCCGATCAGAATAAAACCGCGCCCGTTGCTGGCATTTGCGATGTAATGCTTGAAAGCATCAAAAACGTCTGTGTAAGCGATTTCAAAACCGGTTGTACCGGGGCCACCAGTTAAGTCGTCTTCAGGAACTTCAATTAACCCAGAAATAGCTGGCGTGGGTCTTTGTCTATATACCGGTGCGTACACACTGCACACTTCGCTATAGCGAGAAGCTTGAGCCCACACGGTAGATATCTCGTCTTTTGTATCGGGAATCAAATCACTATTCGGAGTCATATCTTGGCTTGTTGTGGGGTAGATATAAAAGCAATCAACTAGAGGGTCCGAGGTCGTTTGAGCGACAATTATTTCAGTTCTTCCGTCGGCATAAATTGCTGTTGTTGATTGATTACGTTTACAAACATCGTCAACACCTGGCCAGCACAACCAAACCTTTGGGTCGCTGTAAATAGCGCTGACGTAGCCTTGATATGGAACATCTGGCAGTTGAGTTGTTGCTGACGTAATGGCAGCGACAGTGGTTGAGGTGCCCGAGTTGTCGCTAGTTCCGCAGGCACTTGCCAGAACCGCCACACACGCCAACATCGCGCCCAATTTCTTCATTCCCGCCAGCGTCCCACAAGACTGACCCTATTGGGACGACTTCAGCCCTTCCTCAGAGACCTGCTCCAGATGACATAGAGGGACGCTGGCCGTTCGAGATTGACAACCGAGATGCAACGGAAGATACAGGTGGGCCTTCAGAGCCTCGTCGAGCATCCAGGCGCCAACTTCGGCGACCTCGGCTAGGACACATCGGTCGCCACTGGCGCGGACGGGGAGGGGTCTGTTTCGTGGTCTGTCCCACGAAAGTCCGATTTAGATTCGCCGTTGGAGATCACGCTCTGCAGCGCCGCATAGAATGGAACAAAAGGTTGACCACGTCACATAACACGCCCGAGGGGACATGCCGACTCCACCATCAGAAGAACAGATACTTGACTGGTTCGAAGACCTGTCGAATTGGGGGCGGTGGGGTGACGATGACCGTCTCGGCACCCTGAATCATTTGACAGCTGCAAAGCGAGTTTCTGCCGCCAAACTGGTACGTGAAGGTCTCTCAATCTCATGTAGTTGGGACATTCGTACAGGCCAGCAGCCAGGCGCAACCGTCGAATCTCAGCGTTACATGCTCTCGACTGGCTTGGGCCTCGACGAAGAAGGCCGCCGCGGTCTCATGGGTGGCGGTCGCGCTGGTGGGGCACAGGAGTTCATTGGGATGGTGTTCCACGGACTTGATGTCACCCATCTCGACTCGCTCGCCCACCTGTTCTGGGATGGAAAAATGTATGGCGGCGCCCCGTCATCTTTGGTCTCAGACCGTCACGGTGCTTTGAAACACGACGTACTGGCGGTACGTGACGGGGTGACCACTCGCGGTGTGCTGCTAGACATCGCCAGGCTGCGTGGCGTCGATGTGCTTGACGCTGACGATCACATCTACCCTGAGGATCTAGAGGCGGCGGAGGAAGCTGCTGGGGTCCGATGCGAGGCAGGCGACGTTCTGCTTGTCCGCACGGGGGAAGGGGGAGCGCGTATTCGAGAAAAAAAGAACTACAACGCGAACAAGCCACGCTCGGGCTACCAAGCGGCATGTCTTCCATGGCTCGCAGAACGCGGTATCTCAATGATCGGTTCTGATGTCGCCCAAGACCCCACTCCATCGGGTTACAAGAACGTGAGCATGCCGATCCACATGATCGGCATTGTCGCCATGGGTCTTTGGCTTATCGACAATTGCCAACTTGAGGATTTGGCCGATGCGTGCAGCCAAAAGGATCGCTGGGAGTTCCAGTTCATGCTGTCCCCAATCCGCTTTCAGGGCGTGACTGGCAGTCCGGTGAACCCACTAGCGATTTTCTAGACCATCGATGGGGACTAATCCACAAACGATCGAGACCCCCCTACTTATCGTCGGGCCCGGCCCGGCTGCGTTGGTGATCGCAAAAGTGGTCAGTGGCCGGGGGTTGCCTTGTCTCATCGTTGGCCACGAAGCCGCAGACAACACCGAGCCCGTTGCGCTCGACCCGGAGTCGGTAGCGATCCTCGAACCTCACGGCATCCTGGCAGTATTACGACCCTATGCTGCGGCGCAAAATCCCTTTACGATCGCTTCGCTTGCATTCGAGAACGCTCTTAAACACCATTGCGTTGCCGACATGTTGGTCACCGTCTACGACGACATGCACGTCAACGAAGCCAGTACGACCGCCGGCGGCTTCCACGGCGAGTTGACCGACGGGCGAATCACTTGGGAAATCCAAGCCGACGCGTTTGTGGATGTATCAAAATTTTCAATCGAGCTCAACGATGCGGTACACCAAGCCGCTGCTTTTGGAAACCAACTGATGTCCACCATCACCTGAAGCTTCGGGGTTCCGATTATCGTTTTGGGTCGAATCTGCCTGACATGGTTCTGAATTTTCTAGTTCCCACTCTCGGGGCGAACTCTGTAGCGCCCACACACAAAATCGCAGGTCAGAGGCCTAAACCAAAGTTGTCCAATTCGCTGGCGTTAGCTTCGAAGGGCCCAGGGCCCAGGGCCCAGGGCCCAGGGCGTAGGGTGTTGGCGGTGTGGAGGTGGTAATGAGGGAGCAACCTGAACGGCCGATCTTTGGTCCTGAGGATCCGCGCCTTGATCCCCCAAACCCACCGGAGATCCGGCCGGTTCGCTCGATTGCCAAAGCGATCTCTTGGCGGGTGGTGGGGACCATTGACACGTTGGTCCTGTCCTTTGTTGTCCTGAGTCTTCTGGGTCCGTTCTTCGGCCTTGACGAGGTAAGCGCCAGCGGCAGAGCAAAAACTGCTGCTTATATCGCTTTAACCGAGGTGGCTACCAAGCTCACGCTGTACTTTTTGCATGAGCGGCTCTGGTCGCGGTTGCAGTGGGACCGCGACCTTGACGAGGAAGGCCACCACCGAGACGGACGGCGGCGCTCGGCCACCAAGACGGCGACGTACCGCGTGTTGGCGAGTTTGGACACCATGCTGCTCGGGTTCATTTTCACCGGCAGTCTGGCGACAGCGATCTCGATAGGTGGGTTCGAGGTGTTCACAAAGTTGACGCTCTATTTCTTCCACGAACGCTCCTGGGCCCGGATCCGCTGGGGGATCACCGCGGGGGTTACACGAGATTCGAGTTGTGGATAACTAAGGCAACCCAAAACGACAAAACGCCGCCCCTCGCTGGACGTGTTCTTGAGGGCGATCCGCTACTCAACGCTCATCTAGTGGGGAAATAGGACATGGCTTGGAACGAAGACCCACCTGTAGAAGGGAATTTCGATCAACGTAGGTGGCTAAGAGAAAACAAAGCTCGTGAAGATGGAGGAAAGCTGACCAATGCCCCACAAGAACCTGAAAACTATGAACTGCATGGTCCCAGCGAGGGCCTAGAGATCGGACAAAAGGACGAACCGGCGAGCATCTTTCAGCGTTGCCTTGCCTTCTTTCGGAGGTCATAGGCCCGAAAACGACGAAAGCCCCCTGATGTGGGGCTTCGTCATTGGTTGAAGTTGTAACTACCGACCGGGCTGTGGTCCGAACTGTTGTTGAAGGAATTCTTCACCTCGTGCCGCGGGATTAGTCGCTTCCATCAGAATGTCGCCAGTTGTGTTGTGCGAGATTCTGACGTCATGGGGCGACATTGTCTGGTAGCGGGGGGCACGACTATCAGTGGCGAGCCGGTGCAGGGGCCGCCGAACGTTCGCTACTTCTGTGTGAGTACGAAGTACCTTCCCGCAGCTTTGGCGGGGTTCGGTCGATAGACGTACCTCTCTCCCTGGTCCATCTCTTCCTCATAAAGGACTTCCTCGCGGCCGTTGGCCGTGACGGCCAACGCGTAGATGTCTGGCCCGGGCAAATAAAACTTCGCGATGCCCTGACGATTTGTCTTGGATCGGCTCAGTCCAGCAAGCAACACATCTGCCCCTGCCACTGGGGCGTCGTTTTCGTCGAGTACCAACAACGTCGCAGTCTGGCGTGTCGAAAAACGAACGGCTAGGAACTGCTTCAACCACCCCGCACGACCGGGGACGGTCCCCGTCGGCATCGCGTCGAGTACATCTTTCTCGTAGCCGACTCGTTTCGGTGTGACCCAATTTGGACCGTACTTGCAGCAGAGGTACGTCTCGGGCGGGCTTGGAACGAGATACGTGTCGCCGATGAAATCGATTTCGGTCAATTCGGTGAAAAGACTGATGGGGATAGGCACACCCGGATAGTGAGGAATTGTTCCGTTGATCACCCGGTAGCACCCCCAATCGATTCGGATCCGATACTTCATGATTTTCACCGATGTGTAGAGCCCGTCGTCTGAGACCTCGACGTAGCAACCGTTCGCACGAAAGGACTCGATTGTGGGCTCGATTAGGTCCTCGGTGAACCCGTGCATGCCGATGATAGATCCGAGGTCCAGGTCATCATCCCAGGGGATCAACGCGTGTTCTCTCACCGCGCCCAGGCAGGTACCTTGCCGGAGGAAAAAGACCACTCCGTGCTCGTCGAATATCTGCTTCGCCTCCCGTAACAGCTTCTCTCCGTTCCGCAGGTCCATCGGAGGGATCGACTTCATTAATTGTTCCATGAGGGCGGAGTTCTCTTCGTCGCTTGTTCCCATACCTTTTCCTTTTGGGCGTTACATCGTGGATGTGGCTAAAGCAGAGCCGCGAGAGCCCTTACGAGTTGGTGGTTCTCCTCCGGCGTGCGTGATGCGATCCGCAGATAACGATCGGCTTCGGGCATACTCTTGGCCGCGCAGTCCTTGACCAGGATGTTGTGCTCAACGTACATACGCCGGGCGATTTGTGGCCCTGTAACGGAAGCGCCGACGAGCTTGCAGAGAACGAAGTTCGCGTCCGGCTCGACCGGCACGATCCCCGGTAGCGCGAGCAGCTCCGCGTACAACTGCGCACAACTCGAGCGAGTCAGGTCGCAACTCTCCGAGAATTCGTTCCGATAACGCCCGACAGTGCGGAGAAATTCCTCAGCCAACCCGTTGATGTTCCAGATCGGCAAGCTGGCGCGGATGGTCTTGATGAACTCTCGGTCAGCACTGAGAGCGTAACCAATGCGAAGTCCGGCGATTCCGAACACTTTGCTCATGCTTTTAATCACGACCAGGTTGGCGATCGAATCGACCATCTCTTCCACGCTTGCGGCCACGCCGGCTTTGGAGAACTCGATGAAAGACTCATCAACTATCAGCCGGCAGTTCCCAGCCTCCAAACGACGCGCCAGCCTGAGCAACTCGCCGGGCGGCACCGAGACCGCAGTCGGATTATTCGGTGTGACGACAACTGCCGTATCAGATCCCCACTCAAGGGCAGACTCTGCGAACGCGTCGACATCCAGTTCGAACGTCCCTGGCTCGAGCGGGAAGCGGTTGAGCCCATCCGGGGCGATCACTTCCTCATACTCATTGAACGAGGGTGTCGGAATCGTCAGACGCTGCACAAACTGATGCCCAAGAATCTTGATCAGTTCTGCGGCACCGTTGGCCACAGCGAGGTGGTCAGGCTTGGCTCCGACCCACATGGCAGCGAGACGAGCAAGTTCGGATTGACCGACGGGGTAGTTCGTGACGATGTTCCGAAGATCGCCCCGGAACACTTCGAGCATGCTCGCGGGAGGGAAGTGCATGTTGTACAGGTACGAATGGTCCGTAAAGCCGTACCGCCAGTACGAGCCGTACAGCTCTTGAACGCGGTCGAATTGCGCGTCGCGGTCGAGGAACAGGAACTCGGCAACACCCACATCGCGATGGTCATCGATCTCGCACCAACGACTTGCTGACACATCGACCGCGGTCAACTCGGTCAGGGTCTCGTCCCTCACGCAGTCACCGAAGATGCTTTCGTAGTAATCATGCACATGTCCGGCCTCGATCGCTCGGCAAAGCCGCGGGACCACTTGGTCGCGCAGCAACTCCTTGCGAAGCAGATAGATGTTGACAGTCTTGAACGTCGCGCTGGCATCGAGAGACTCGTCCTGATCAGCACCGAGCACGAAGCTCGTGACATGCCCGCGCTCATCACTTCGTACCACCGTTCCCGAGAGCCCTCGGTGGTAGGGCGCGACCGCGATGCTGCTGCCCGGCTCCTGGAGCAATGCGCCGATAACAGATGAGTCAAACGCGACATCCGCTTCGATCAACAAGACATCCTCATCGAGGTATTCTCGAGCGTCCCACAGTGAGCGGATGTTGTTCGTCGTCTCAAAGTCGGGCGCCTCGACGTAACGGATGTCGACCCCCGCGAAGCAGGAGCCGATTCGTTCGCGAACCGCTTCGCTCCTGTAGCCAACGACGATTACCGCTTCGGTGACGCCTTGCGAGGCGAGCGCGTCCAAGGCGCGCTCGAGTAAAGACTGGCCGTCGATCTCGACCAGGCACTTCGGAGCATCCGCAGCGAGACGCTCCAGACGAGTTCCCTGACCGGCAGCAAGAATCACCGCCCGGCCAACGGGCTCGGGATCACCGAAGGACGCACTCGGCGCTTGGTCGTTTCGCGACGTCACTCGGGCTTGACCAACGAGCCTACGATCAAGCGCTGCTGCCGTCCCGCTGGTGTCACAACGTGATGTGGCGAGAGGAAAGGGCCGTCGGGGCCTGAGAAAGTGCTCTAGCTGCGTCGATGTTCGCGGCGTTATTCTTGGTCACCGACATAGCGAGCCCTCCAGAGATGATTGTTCATTCATCATAGAACTCAGAAGTAACATTGCATTCCACACACAGGGTCACCTCT
>Ga0209402_10004638_pt1 | contig 12429 bp, 11 predicted proteins | sample ArcticOcean_MG_C_3_FD_187437 | JGI IMG/M metagenome (GOLD analysis project Ga0209402, IMG submission 187437) | Marine microbial communities from western Arctic Ocean - ArcticOcean_MG_CB8_126 (SPAdes) (version 2) | ecosystem: Environmental > Aquatic > Marine > Oceanic | place: Arctic Ocean... | reverse complement strand
TAATAGAAGGATTTAAAATGCTAGTTTTTACAGTTGAAATTGCAATTAACGCTCCAACAAGATATGAACCACTATCACCTAAAAATACTTTAGCTTTTGGAAAATTAAATTTAAGAAAAAATAAGATAACAACGCTAGAATAAAATAAAAAATAAGCTAACTCAATATTGTTAGACAAAAAATTAATTATACATAATATAACTAAAATAATAAATGAGTGAATTCCTAAAAGTCCATTAAAACCATCGATCAGATTAGATCCATTTATTATAAATAAAAAACATAAGCAAGTAAAACATAATGCGAATATATCAATATCTAAAAGATTGTTTAAAAATTCTAAACCAGACTTAGTTAAATAAAATTCATTAAATATAACTAAAAAAATTAAAAAAGATGACATTAAAAGAAGTCTAAGCTTGGGGGAAATATTAGTTTTCATATCATCTGATAATCCGAGAAAGAAGAATAGTGTACAAAATGATATATATTCTATAAATAAAATATTTTGAAAAGTATATAAATACAAAGTAACTAAAATTAATGAAGAATATATTAAAGTACCTCCCAATCTAACAATAGACTTGTTATGAAAAGACTGGGGTTTTTTAAAATCATAGTCAGATAAAATGCTTATATATTTTTTTTCAAAGATATTTATTAAAAATCTTGTTTGAATATAAAAATAAGTAGTTAATATTAGAATAAAAATTAAATTAGAATAAAACATAGTAAAAAAAATATTATTAAATTATTAATGAAAAAAATTTTAGTTGTAACCACAAGTTTTCCTTTTCCACTTTACAGTGGTGACAAGCTTAGAATTTATAATATTGCAAAACATTTATCAAAAAAAAATAGTGTAGATTTAATATATACAGGAACAAAAGAAAATTTCAAAAAGAAAATTAAATTTACTAAAAATACTATATTTATCAAAGCTAATAAAATTAAAAGTTTTTTTTCAATGTTAAAGTTTCTATTTCTGATTAAACCGTTGCAGACTGGTTATTTTTTTTCAAATGAAATGAACAACAAAATAAATACAATTTATAAAGATTATGACACTATTATTTTTCACTTAATTAGAAGTGGTGAATTTATTCCAATAAGTTATAAAGGTAAAAAAATTTTGGAGATGACAGATCTGGTATCAAGTAGATACCTGCAGATATCCAAAAAATTAAGTTTTTTTAATTTGCTTAAATACCTGTATTTTTTAGAATATCTACTATCAAAAAAATATGAGAAAAACATAGTTAATCTATTTAATTATTCTGTTCTTGTTTCTAAAGAGGATAAAAAAAAATTTAACATACCTAAAAAAACAAAAAAAAAAATTAAAATTATCTTTAATGGAACTGAGCTTAAAGCTAAAAAATATAAATTTAATATTAAAAATAATAATATTATATTTATTGGAAATATTAATTATCTTCCTAATAAAATTGCTTGCCTTGATTTTATTAAAAACACAATGCCAGCACTTAAAGTGAGCGGTTTAAATGTTAATTTTAGAATCATTGGTAAAGTATCAAAAATGTTAAAATATCAATTAAAGAAATTTAATAATGTTGAAGTATACAGCAATGTTAAAAATCCCGAAAAATTTTGCAAAGGTGCGATATGTGGGTTGTGTAATTTAAATATAGCCGCAGGTGTACAAAATAAAATTCTTGAATATATGAGAATTGGAATACCGACAATAGCTAGTGAAAAATGTTTTAATAGTTTTGATTTTAAAAAAAATAAAGAAATAATGGTATATAAAAATCAAAAAGAACTTGTAAAAAATATTATTAAATTAAAATTGAATAAAGCAATTTCTAACAAACTTTCTTATAGTGGGCAAAAAAAAATTAAAAAAAGCTATTCCTGGGAAGAGGCACTAAAACAATACGACTCTATAATTTAACTCTACTACCTTTAAATATTTTAAAATTTTTAACCAGCCTTTCAACAAATATATTTGTGAAAATTATTTGCAACGGTAAAATTACTAACTTGTATCTTGGTAAAATAAAAAAAATAGAAAAAATGGTGATAGTTATAAAACAAATAAAAATCAAATAGTTTAGTTCTGTTGATTTTTTTTTATTAAAAAACATCCCAATTACAGAAGTAATACCTATAATCAAAACTGGTATATAATGAAGTGGATGATAATAATTTTGAATTGATGAATTAACATCAATAAAAAAAAAAGAGAAAAACTTTTTAACAAATAATATTAAATACCTTTCAAAATCATTGATAATATTTTTATTTGCTTCTTTTAAAAAAATTTCATCAGCCTTTATTTGATAAAACTTGTCTTTTGGTATTTTGTTAAGTTTAATTTCAAGTTCACTTTTTCCATTATTTTTTTCTCCACTAGTAAAACCAGAAATTGCTACTTTTGATCCCTCAACGTTAGAATTACTATTGTTACCTTTCCACAAATTGTATCCTAAACTTTTAGTAATAGTAACTTGATTAAATATTATAACGTTCCTGATTAAATAAGGGGATATAGTAATCAAAACTACTAGTAGTATTAAAAATATATTTTTTATTTTTACTTTAAAATAAACTAACGAATAAAATAAGCTAAAAATTAAAATTGCAATAAATTCTCCTCTTAAAAGTATAAGAAGGCCTGAAATAATTGAAAGATTGATAATAGAAAAAATGTTTCTTTTATTAACAAAGGTAAAAAATAAGTAAAAAAATAATATACTTAGAAAATTTTGCAATGATACCGATGACATTTGACTACAAGCATAAAGGTTTAATGGAAATAATGTAAATATCAATGCACTATAGAAAGATAATTTTGTTGAAAAAAAAATTTTATTTATTTTGTAAAATACTACTGCTGATCCAGTTGCCAATAGAATTTGTGAAAATAAAACAATTAAAATATAATTTTGAGTTTCAAAATGAAATAATGCGAAGAAATAAAGATAAAAAGGATACAAAGGAGGCATATAGATGTTTGGTAAAAAAAAATCATCAAATTTTCTGTATGCAAATTCTCCATGATAAATTAAGTTATTAACAATTTCTTTCCATTCGTTGTCTATATTGGTATCACCATAGATCAGAATTACAGGAATTCTTATCAAAACAGATAATGATATTAACAAAAGTAGAAATTTTGTTTCTTTATTTTTTAGATATTGAAAATTCTTTAAATACATTTTAAGAGTACATTGTTAATTACATACAATGAATAATCTAATTAATATTAAAAATCAAAAAATTAATGAAAACACATTAATTGAACTGCTCTTTGTGTTTTTTCCTATATCTTTTATAATTGGAAACCTTGCTTTAAGCTTAAATTTATTATTATTTTTAATAATCTCTCTTTTTGTAATAAAAAAAAATAATATAACGCTCCGTTTTAAGAAATATTATTGGTTTCCAATAGTATTTTTTTCATACCTATTTATTAATACATATTTTCAATTTAGTAATGAAACGATATTAGGTAAGGCAATTGAAAAATTTTCATTTACAAGTTCACCTGTATTCAAATCTATAATTTTAATAAGATTCGTTTTGCTAATTTTTGTGGTTGATATTCTATTGGAAAAGAAAATTTTAAATTTAGGAAAATTTTTTTTATCTTCTTTAATATGTACAAGCTTTGTGAGTTTCGATGTAATATTTCAATTTATTTTTGGATATGACGTATTTGGATTTAAGGGGAGTGGAAGATGGAATTCTGGTCCTTTTAATGATGAATTTATAGCTGGGTCTTATTTACAAAAATTTTCTCTTTTTTCAATATTTTATCTTTTTGAAATTTTCAAAAATACAAAAGCCAATAAACTTTTAATTTCTTTAATTATATCATTTCATTTAATTGCAGTTTTATTAGCTGGAAATAAAATGCCATTAATTTTATTTCTTTTTAGTTTTTTTTTAATTTTTATTTCGTTTAAAAATTTAAGGCAAATTATACTTATGTCGACAATGCTTTTTTTGTTAGTTTTTGCTTTTTTATTCCAGACAAATGATAATATTAAAAATCCATACATTGGTTTTGCAAAAAGTGTAATTAGATTAATAAATATAAAACCTAATCAAAATTTAAAAATTGATCAGGCTAAAAATTTAACCAAGGATGTAGAGCACACTATGCAAGAAAGAACAATTTATGCGAGTAGCCATAAAGGATTATTTAAAACAGCTTTAATAATGTGGAAAGAAAAACCAATAACCGGTTATGGTTTAAAGTCTTTTAGATTTCAATGTTGGAATGTAATGTATACAAGCAATGATGCAAATTTAAGGTGTTCTACTCACCCACATAATTATTATATGGAAATTTTGGCCGAAACAGGAATAATCGGATTAGTATTATTAATTTTATTTTTTATTTTTATATTAAAAAATAATTATAAATATATTAAAGAATATAACATAAAACCAAGCAAAGAATTAAATTTTATACTTCCTATAATTTTAGTTATCTTTATCGAGCTTTGGCCATTAAAGTCTACCGGAAGTTTTTTTACTACTTGGAATGCTACTTTTTTTTGGTTAACAATCTCACTGCTAAATGCTTTAAAAAAAGTAAAATAATATTTTAGCTTAAAATTTTAGTCATTTCAGAAATAAAATTTTTTTTTGTTGGAAGGATATTTTTGCTCATATCTTTTTGTATTTTTGAATAATTATTCATTATATAGTTGATTGTTTCTTTTAATGATAATGAATCCCTTTTTGAAATAAAAATTCCAATTTTATTATTTACAACATGCTTTATATCTTCAAATATAATTATTGGTCTTAATCTAGCTAAAGATTCATCTAAAACTTTTGGGTGCGCCTCAGTAAAGGAGGGTAAAATTGAAATATTGTGACTATCATAAATCTTAATTAATTTATCTGAATTATAACCGTGTCCAATAAAATTTACTTTTTTGTTTTTAATTTTTTCTTCCTCACTTGCTTTTCCGACTATTGATAGCTGAATATCATCTTTTATTTTATTAAATATAGTAAAAAGTGAAAATATTCCTTTTTCTACTTTCACTCGCCCAACGTATAAAAGCTTAGCTTTATTTAGATCAGGCTCTGAAATGTTTTTTTTCCAAACTGCATCTAATTCAGATGGATAAACTAATATACTTTTTTTTCCTTTTGACAGCCTTTCTTGACAGCTAATAACGTTTGATCCAGATGTAACCAAAATATACAAAACATGATATAAAAGTGGTCCCAAAAAACCAATTATAGCTTTCCATTCTTCATACCCATTACTACGCAGATAAAGAAATATTTTTTTTCTAAAGATGAATAAAATTAAGAACGAAAAAAAGGTGTAGGGTGTAATTGATATTATTAAATAATTTGTATCTGTATTTTTAAAAGATTGAAATATTCTATATAAATAAGCAAATATATTTTTTTCTGCTTTAACATCTTGCAAATTAATTGTGTGCGATCTTTCAACCTTAGAATTTCTTACTATTAAAGAAACGTCAAAATTTTCATTAAGACCTTCCGGCAATGATTTCATTTCAATGTTATCGCAATAGAATTGATTATCTTTTTTTGAAACACTTTCATTATTTACTATAATTAATTTTTTATTTTTATACATTTTTAAAAATAATCTTTTACAAAGTCACTTACCTTATTTTTTGAAATATTAAGTTTTAAAGTTTGCTTTAAAAGTTTAATATCAGAACATATAGTTTGTGTTTCGTCACTATTTGTAACTTTATAAGTAATTTTAAATTTTTTGTTTATCCCCTGCTCAAACTTTTTAACTATTTGAAGAACCGAAAACCTTTCACCAGAACCGCAATTTAAAACTAATTTTTTAGAGTTTCTTAGTTTAGAATAAACTTTATTATGTATGTTTGATAAATCTTTAATATGAATAAAATCTCTTTCAGGTGTGCCATCTAAAGTTTTAAGCTTATTTCCATTAATATTAATTTTATAATTCTTTTTATTTATACTTAATGCAATTATATCAAATAATGATTTTGTTTTTTTCTTTATATCAGAGTTTATTATTGAACCAACCACATTAAAGTATCTTAATATTGCGTAGTGATTTTCTTTTTTTCCAATTTCATTTTCTATTACACTTTCACATGCGTATTTAGAAAGTCCATAATAATTTGCAGGATTGCAAGCATTAGTCTCTTTTACTTTTTCCCTTGAAACTTTTCCATAAACTGCTGCTGATGATGCAAAGATTAATTTAGTATTTTTTTTTTTAAATCCATACTTAACAATATTTTTTGTTGCCAAAACATTATTATTAAAACTTTTTTTTAAATTTTTATTAAATTCTTGCACACCTGAAAAAGCGGCAAGATGAATTATTAAGTCAAAATTTTTCTTCTTAAAAAAAGATTTTACTTTTTTTGAGTTTGTGAGGTCTATTTTATAAAAAAGAATTTTTTCTTTTATTTTATTGCTAATTGGTTTTGAAGTAGATAAATTGTCAATTATACTAATTTGATATTTTTGTTTTATAAAAAAAGTTGTCAAGTTTTGACCTATATATCCTGCGCCACCTGTAATTAAAATTTTCTTTTTATTCATTAAATACTTTATTGGTATTAATTAAATTTTTTAATTTTTTTTATAATTTTCTTAGTTAAAAATAATGTTAAAATTAATTTAACCTTTTGAAAACTCCATGGATAAACAGTTACACTTTGAAGTCCCTTTTTAAAATTTTCATTTAAGATTGTATTCATAGCTTTCATATACGTAATCTTCGATTTCATTTTTTTTAAAAGGTTTTTAAATTTAATTTCATCATAAGTTTTTTGATTTTTTAGCCAATCTTCTAATTCTTCTATTTGTGATTTATGCTTTAGTGATGATAAATTATTTTTATGCAACCTATAATATGCTAATGGTTTTTGAATACATTCAAATTTATGATTCTTGCTTAATTGAGTAACTAAGTCAAAATCACCTATTATATTATACTTTGAATTAAATGGTTCTTTCAGTTCTTTTAAGACACTTTTTCTAATAACTAAAGTTATAATGCCTACTGAATATTGGCTAAGCAAGGAACTCGCCACAAATCCTGAGGGAAGTTTTTTTTTAAAAGCTAGTCTTTTTTTTTTACTATCATTTTCATATGAGTAATAGTTTGAATAAACCAGGCCAACAATTTGATCTTTGAAAAACTCCATTTGCGTTTCAAGTTTTTCCTGAACCCACCAATCATCTGAATCTATAAAGGAAATAAATTCTCCTTTACACTTTTCTATAGCTAGATTTCTTGCCTTATATAAAGATGTATGCTCGGGGGAGTAATAGTATTTTAATCTATTATCATTAAAACTTTTAAATATTTCACTACTACTGTCTTTGGATTGATTGTCCCAAAAAATTATTTCCCAATTTTTGTAAGTTTGATTTAATACGCTGGTAATTGCTTCTTTTAAGTACTTTTCTCCATTAAAACAATTTATGATTACACTAACTAGTGGTTTTGAATCCATGGAGCGCCTTTTTCATAGATTTCTTCTAAATTATCTTTATCTCTTTTTGTGTCCATGCATTGCCAAAAACCATTATGTTTATAGGCGCATAATTCTCCTTCTTTTACAGCTTTTTCTAATGGATCTCTTTCTAAGTAGGTAGAATCGCCATCAATAAAATCAAAAAAATCAGGCTCAATTACAAAAAAACCTCCATTGATCCAACCTTCATCTAACTTAGATTTTTCTTTAAAACTTATTACTTTATTATCCTTCATCTTTATTGCCCCAAATCTTGCTGGAGTACGTACAGCTGTTACAGTTATTAATTTTTTATGACTTTTATGAAACGCAAGAAGAGAATTTATATTAACATCTGCAATTCCATCTCCATACGTAAGCATGCAAGTTTCTTTACCAATATATTTTTGTAAACGTTTAACTCTACCTCCTGTCATTGTATTTTTCCCAGTATCAATTAAATCAACATTCCAATCTTTATGTTTATTAGAAAAATATTCTTTTATAATTTCTCCTTTGTAACCAAGCGCAACTGAAAAATCTTTATAATTATATTTTGCATACAAATTCATTATATGCCAAAGCATGGGTTTACCACCTACTTCTACCATAGGTTTTGGTATAGAATTTGTATATTCAGAAAGCCTTGTGCCTAGACCTCCTGCTAAAATTATTGTTTTCATATTCTATTTTCTTTCAAATATATAATTAAATGTTCTTGCAAACTTTCCAGTTCCAACAAATTCTGTATTTTGTTCTTTTGCCTTAATAGTGAAATTAAATTCATCCATTATTTTTAGTATGCTTTGAAACTGATCAGAAAAATTTTCATTAACTTCTATTAATAAACCTTTTAAATTATTATCAGTTAAACATAATTTAGCATTTTCTAATATATGATGTTCTAATCCATCCACATCAATTTTAATATAATTTGGTACTTTTAATATTTTACTACGAAGCATATAATCAATTGTTGTTCCAAAAATTTTGTAACTATTTACTGGAATAAAAGCTTTTCCCTCAAAATCATCATTTCTTCCAAATGCGTTTAGGCCCGCACCTTCAGAAAAGGTAGATTCATTCATAAGTAAAAATTTATTTTCTTTTTCACCTAAAGCAAAGGAACAGATATTAATATTTTTTTCCAAATTATTAATACTTATATTTCTGCTTAAAGTTCTTAAATTGCTAGCTGATGGTTCAAAAGAAAAAACTTCTATATTTTTTTTATGTATCGTGGCAGCATAAACTGAGTACAAACCAATATTGGCTCCTATATCCCAAAAATTAATTTTTTCATCTGAATCAAAAAAGTCAATCCATTTTATAGTTTCTGGTTCTTTAGTTAATATAGTATTTACCCTCCAAGCAACAGTATTGTTGGGAATAAAAAACTTAAAATTGTTATTTAAGATTTTGACTTTTTTATATGAATCTTGATTTACGAATTCTGGGAACATTAAAAAAAACTCTTTTTTAAAGATTAGATAAAAAATTTTATCTACACTCTGTATAAATTTATAAATTATATATGAAAGTTTTTTAAGCATTATTTACTATTTCTTAAATTTTGATATTCCTTAATTTGGGATATCGTTTTATTTTCAACACTTTTTGGATTTTTATAGTAGTACTCATACCAATTTGCAACCATTTTTATAGTCTCCTTAAAATTTAATATACTTTTCCATTTCAAAATTTTTTTTGCTTTACTGCAATTTAAATGTAAAAGCTTAGCTTCCTTACCTTTGTTTTTAGCTGTTTTAACAATTTTCCAATTACCCACTAATAAATTTTTCTTCATTTCTTTAATTACCTCTAAAACAGTTTTATTAGCATACTTTTCTGGCCCAAAATTAAAGGACTGACCATGAATATTTTTTTTAAATTTTAAAGCTGCTGCAAGTTCTAAATAACCATAAAGAGGCTCAAGAACGTGCTGCCAAGGGCGAGTTGAATTAGGGCTTCTTATTTTAAGTCTTTTTTTTCTTTTTATAGACTTAATATAATCAGGAATTATCCTATTATCTGACCAGTCTCCTCCTCCAATAACATTGCCTGCTCTAGCCGTTGCTATTCTAACTTTATGGTTTGTTCCTATAAAAGATTTAATTTGAGAAGCAACAACAAGTTCGGCTGATGCTTTTGATGCACTATAAGGATCTAAACCACCAAGACGGTCTGTTTCCTTATAACCTTCATTTTTTTCAACATTTAAATAACACTTATCACTAGTAATTATAACTGCATAACATTTCTTTTTAAGAGATTTTAAAATCTCTACTAAATTTAAAGTTCCTATAACATTTGTTTTCCAAGTATTTAATGGTTCAGAATATGATTTTAAAATTAATGATTGTGCCGCTAAGTGAAAAATAAAATCTGGCTTATGTTTTTTTATAATTTTATCCATTTTTTTTAGATCTGTAATATCAGCCCTCAAATCAATAATTTTTTTTTTAAGGTTAAGTGCTGAATAATGGGAATATTTTTTTGCATCAATTGACACCCCTACCACATTTGCTTTTAGCTCTAAAAGTAATACCGTTAACCAGCTACCTTTAAAACCTGTGTGTCCTGTAATTAATACTTTTTTATTTTTAAATATTTTATTTAAATTCATAAATTTCAATTATCATCTTCTATATTTTTTTCATTTGGCAATATAAATACAAATTCATTGTGTGGGTGAAAGATAGCTTTAGAGTAAGACCAATATGTTTCGATAAAATAAAAACCTAATGCCTTTCCTAGCTTAGGAAGGTGGGGAACTCCATCAGTATCGATCATTGAGTCCATAGGTGTAGCAAACCTTAACCATTCACCAGTTTTTTGTTCTTCATAAAATTTTCTTGTTAAAATGGCAATCTCAGGGGGAACAAGTTTTAGACCAAAACTATTAATTTTCTTATATATTTCTTGAAGTTCGGTTGGCCCATCAAAACCTAGACTGCTAACATTTTTTCTTACAAGTTGTATTGGATAATCATAATTTTTAAACTTGAGGTTTTTATTTTTGATAATATTTTCAATCCATGGACTTATTCTATAATTTTTTTTTTTAAAATCGCTGATGCAATCATCGCAACTTTTATAATCAACACTTTTAATATTTTTCCAAACTTGATTCATTTATTTTTTATATTTAAAACTATTTAATAAATTCCTTAATATCAAAAGTTACAAGAAATATCTTGAACCATTATGCTTATATTTATTCAACGTTTTTGTTATATCAAATTTTGCAACACTTGTTATGACAATTGGGTTGTTTTTTAATTTATTTAATGTTTTTATACTGTGTATTCGCAAATGATTGCATGCTGGTATCCTAAATTTAGTTTTTTTTATATCACTATCAACTATTCCTTTAAAAGTATTTTTATTTAATTTATAAAGAGTAAATAAGTTAGTAATTTGCTGACTTGCTCCATATATCCACACATCTTTTTTTGCATTTTTGCTTAAAAACAATTTTAATTTTTTTACTTTATTATTATTTATTTCATTAAATCTACTGATCTTTTTTTTATACTGTTTTATTTTTTCTACTTTAAATTTTCTTTTATTATTAAATAATAAATTTTTACTATTTGTTAATGCTTGAATTAGTAAGCTATCTTGAGAGTCTATTTCTTGATGAATTATTTTGTGATTTTTAAATATTTTAAGTAATGAAAAATCTGAAAAGCAATGTAAATGTTGCAAAATAAAAGCTTTTTGTAATGCTTTTGTAACTACTGTATTTTGATCTGGCGTTTCAATAATAATTACCCCATTTTTTTTTGTAGCATTAATAAGTGATTGGGCAAATTCGTTTACTTTTGGTATGTGTTCAATGATATTCCTTGCAACAACTATATCAAATTTTATTTTTTTATTTTTTACTAAACTTGAATTAAAATATTTATTTAAACAATTAATATTATTTTTTTTTGCAATTCTGACTCCAACTTTATTTGGCTCTATTAATAATGTTTTCCGAGCAACTTTTTTTAATTTCATCAACATCCACCCGTCAAAACCGCCTATTTCCAAAATCGAAGGCTTATTTGGTAAATTAGAAATTATTTTTTTTATGAAATTTACTTTTTTAATTTCTCTACTTTCCCCTAATTCAGGATTCTTAATTAAAGATGTATAGTTATTTTGATCTTCATCGTAATACTCTTTCATTTGTTTATTATTTGGCATTGGATATTGAAATATGTGTCTGCACTCGAAACATATATTTAAATTTAAATTTTTCTTCTTGAATTTTAAAAAATTCTTGCTTGGCCAAATTTTTGTAGGTTGTTTTTTTTTAGAGAAAAAAAATTTACTTTTTTTTTTACATATTGGACAAAGTTTCTTTTTGTTATTAATCATTTTTTTTCAAAACGTAAGGGTCTTTAAATAAATTTAAATTTAATTTTTTCTTTAAATTTATTTTTTTGTTAAAATATTCTGTAACGATATCATCAGTAAAATCTTTTTTTGTTGAATATCTTAATTCTTTTTTTTTTTCTTGATCAATAATTTGATAATTAAAAATTGTTTTTTTTTCAATTCTTTCTGCTAAAGATTCAAAAGCAGATTTAACTGTCGACATTGTATAAATAAATGGATCGTCTCTTATTTCAGATAAAGCATGATAAAGAATTGGACCCGAATCTAAACCTTTAGATAATAAATGGATTGTAGATCCAACAAAATCAGCATTATCATCATAAAGTGCCCAAAAATTACAATCTGTACCTCTGTAAAAAGGAGAAATACCCATATGAATATTAATAGTTTTTTTTTTGACTAAAAAATCAGCTAGCTCACCTTTTATATAGCTCGAGCCACAAACTATAAATAAATCACTTTGTAAAAATTGATTTAGAAAATGCAATGAGCATTTTTTCAGATCATTTTGACTTAGGGGTAAAATATGAATATTTTTATTTTTCCCATTTATGAAGCA
>Ga0209402_10004634_pt1 | contig 12438 bp, 20 predicted proteins | sample ArcticOcean_MG_C_3_FD_187437 | JGI IMG/M metagenome (GOLD analysis project Ga0209402, IMG submission 187437) | Marine microbial communities from western Arctic Ocean - ArcticOcean_MG_CB8_126 (SPAdes) (version 2) | ecosystem: Environmental > Aquatic > Marine > Oceanic | place: Arctic Ocean... | reverse complement strand
TCATATCAATAGATCGTGGCGTTGGTAACTGTTGTGTTCGCTCGTCGCCACGATTTCGCGCTTTCGCGCTCATCAGCATTGAAACATAATCCGCGGCGGGCACCGAGCCGCACCCGTCACGGACGACCGCATGAAGGACTCATGCGGTCATAAAAACGACAGTTATTTACGCTGTGCTGCCGCTTGGAAGACCGTTCCCGCTGAACTTCGACACCTTCGACTGAGCATACTCCACGATGGGTGCAAGATTCGGGTCAGACATCACTGCATTCCCCGCAGCAACCATCAACCGCGTCGGAGTACCAAGACGATATGCCTTAATGGTCCGACCATTAGCGGTCGTCTTCTCGTTCAGGTAGATAGCGTATCCTGCCTGACGAAGCTCAGACATCCGCGCACGGACGTTGGTGATACCGAAACGCTTACGTGCCTGAGCCTGTGTAATATCCGCACCCGTCTTCAAGTAGGTTAGAATACGTGTGGTGACAGACGGAGTCGAATTAAACGTGTTTGCCATAATTAATGTTACTCTTTCTTTTTTGCTGGTCTCATATAAGGAACCGAGTTGGCCCCGACCAGCAAAGGCGGGCTCGATTTGTGATTCATCGAATCACGACGCATTTACAATTATAACATATACAAGACGATGAGTCAAATATCTAATCGTCATCCTCATCATCGCCGCGCGATTTGTTCAATGCCTCAAAGCGTTGGTTCAGCGCGTCACCGGCGGTATCCAGGTCAGGTAGCAGAGACGCCAGATCGGACAACTTGGGCAGGTTCAGGTTGAGAGCCATATCACCGGCGACGTCTCTTGCGCGAACTCCATACTGCTCCATCGCCGCAACCGCGCAGGCTGTGAGATTGCGAAGTTCGTCCGTCGCTTCTATTCTCGTTCCTGCGGTCCGGGCCCGGAGCAGATGATCATCAATGAAGTTCAGCCAATCGAAGAGTTCGAACGGCGACGGCGGTAGATGGTTGTTCTGTGCATCGCGTTCGGCGTTGATAACATCAAAGACGGCTTTTCGTGTCGGCATAATAATATTCCTTATATTTTCAAAATCGATTAGTTCATAGAGGTCTGCGGTTTTTCTTCATTATCACGACAGAATCCAAACCCAGACGATCAACACCACGATAATCAAGTTCTTCATAATAATATCTCTTCCCACTCGTTAGTATTGATGGATGTCACAAATCCACGTAAACGTCGGATAACGAGTGCCGTTGGGCACCCAACGCTGCACCCATGTTCCGGCGCAGTATGGTTGCTGTGAATATTGTGGGTAGTGCCCTGGATAATATTGCGGATAATACTCGGGATAGTACCGCGGCGAGTTCAGTTCAAATCGGAGCCACGAATTAAAGCCGCCGTGTCGCCTAGGATTACTGTTGAACGACCGGGTTCCACCACCTGGGCGCCGACGTCCAGAATTCCGAGCGTCAATATCCCGACTTCCAGAATTCCGAGCGTCAAGATCCCGACGTCCAGAAGGACGCTGAACAGAGTCGCGTGGTGCGGACTGACGCGGAGCCGAGGCACGTGGCGCCGTCTCACGCGGAGTAGAGGTGCGCGGCGCTTCAGCGCCACGCGGTGCGGACTGACGCGGAGCAGAGGCGCGCGGGGATCGCGATTGTTCGCCCTGACGCTGTCTGAGTCCAGCACGACCTTGGCCATCGGCAGTTATTGGAACGCCGACGACCAACACCGCTGTAAGTATCGAAACTGCCAAACTAATTGTTTTCTTGTTCATCTCAACTATCTCCGATATGTTTCTGACCAATTCTTAATTACTTACAATTATACCAAATTCCAGCGTCGACGTCAAGTGTATTTTATCGAACGATGGCAATATCCCCATCACATTCAATCCACACCATGGCACCGCATGAAAGCGGCTTATCCGGTCGATAGATAACGCGGAACGGCCCGGGGCCTGTGATTTCTGAGGCATACGTGTTGCTCTTGTAAGTCTTGACCGTCAACACCGGCTTCCGCTCACCAGACTTCTTGTTACTCTTGATGATATGCTGGTTTACGTGAATGCGCGTTTTCATCCGACTCCCGTAACAAACAGGAACACGTAGCCGAGCGCAATCAACAGCACGACCGGGTTGCAGGACAACGAAAGAAAGTTGTTGCCAAAAAGACCCGCCATAAACAAATTCACATCATTAACATCTATCAAGCGTCTCATAGTTCCGTCCAATGCTTATTGGCGGCGAGATGTAACGCCCACCAACCAAAGCCGGTATTGGGCAATGGTTCCTGATCGCCTACCTCTTCGAAGATGAAGGGTCGACCATTAACAAACGAGGTATAAATTTTAGAGTTGTAACCAAACTTGCCGTTGTCGAAGAGAATTTTCCCACCAAAGTTAATGTCGTTCTTCGGGCAATGGTTCGTGCCGATCAAAAATGCTTTAGCCTTACCTTCGATCGCGCCCTTCGGAATGAACAGCACACTGTCCTGCTCGAACTGCTGACCGAGCGACCGGAGTTCTGCTTCCATTCTGCCCGTGTCTTGAAGGTCGACCACAAAGTAGCTCTCTTCCGTCGAGGTGACACCACCTTCGGGATACTTTCCGTGTAATGTGGTCACACCATACCCGTGCGCTTTGAGCTTTGCTAGCAATGAGCGATTGCGCTGGCGGTTCTGTGCGCGTGTGTAGATGTTTCCCTTATCGCACTTCTCAGCTTTCCGCCAGGCAGTCAGCGCACCACAATCGTGTAGTAGGTTGTGCCTATACACTCGACTGAGGCTGGACTCATTAATTTCGTGGTCGCAGTGGTCTGACATGTTCTGCTCCTTCATTACCAAACAATTATACCACACACATCGCTAAATATCAACCACATTAAACGGGCTGACCCGAGCTATCTAAAAATTCTAAATCGAGAATCGTAATCTCCAGGCCCGGATGCCGACGCCTGAGATACGACAGTATGCCTGTTTCACTCCGCGTGGATGGGTTGTAAAGATTAGTCGTCGATGTCATTAATCTGGTACGCGTCCGTGAGCCACGGTCTTCCTTCCCGTATGTATACTCTACCCGGAATCGTGCTGCTCTTACTCTCGCCATATCCGTTGCCCTCCTCGATGTGCCGGTTGACCAATTTCGTTGTCCTTATATTTAGTCCGGCCATTCGTCGAAGGCTAGCTGCCCCTCTGGGCGCTTCCGGCACATGACACAGGTTTTGCCCTTTCGGTCAGTCGTCCACCTCTTACAGACGGGGCATTCCCATCTGGTGGGCCGTTCTATATAAATATCCTCCGGCTCCTCTTCCACGAACTTTGTCTGCCTCGTGGTTTGACTACCCCGAGCGGACCGCCCACGCGGGCGTTCACTCGGTGCGGGTGACGGTGAGCCCGTTGCGAGGTCCGCTAAGGCTTGTGTGTTCTCAACATCCGTCCTTGCTCGTGGAGCGCGACTCACGACTGCCTCCGCGGCATCTCTCGTGTGTAGCGTGGAAGGTAATAGTCATACGTCGTCGAATCCAACATCATCGTCAACCCATGTTCGCGCCGATAGAACCGCTCTAACTTATCATACTCTACCGGCGGTGTCACTCTCGGCAACGACGCAGCGAACAACTCCTCCGCAGTCAGGCTTCGTATCGGCCGATTCTCATCTTCCACGACAACTACACGTTTTCTCTTTATACCGTTTCGGGTCGCAAGGGCGGCCATTGTATTGGTTCTCATGATCATCTTCCTGTTAAATCTTCCTTAATCGATGGCGCCATCTTATTCACCCGTTGCGTTGAACGGAAACTCTAGTTGCCGGCGATATTCGTCATCATCGTCCGGCGCTTGGTCGATCATCTCGTTGTACATCACCCTCCACTTCAGCTTGTTCAGCAAAGACTCTTCGTCGACGAGTTGGTCGACAAGCCCGTGTGTCATTTTATCAGACGCGGTCGCCAGTTCAAGCAGCCCCAGGTCAAGATATCCTCCACTCATACGGCGGAATACCATTGCGCGAAACTCGCGATTCAGAACGACGAGTGTCTTGAGTTCCTGCCCTGTCAGGACCGCCACGACCTTGTTTTCTATTTGTGTATTCATTGTCTCACTCATAGTGCCTCGCATTCAACTAGCTGACGCCGCGTGTTTTTTCGTTCTTCCTGTGTTATCGGGCCGATCAATGCGGTGATCTTCTCTGTGTTCATTTCACTCTGCCGTATCGCTTGGACATATGGGGCCCACACCTTGCCACTCTTCCTCGCCTTGTCCAACTCATCCATGAATAGCTGCGTATAAAACGAACGTTCCTTCGCTCCGGCAAATATATAGAGAACCATGCTTGGTTTGCCGTACAGCGACTTCTGATTAGTCAACCCGTACCACCCATATTCAAACAAGATTAGGTCCCCAAGATACTTTTTGTCGATGCTGTCTGTCTCGTTTCCTGAGCCAGCCTTCACCTCCACGTAGGTCCCGGCCCCATCGGCCGTGTCTGGTAGAAGTCCATCAGCGTGTTGCCAGGAGCCAAGCCCACCTTCACTTCGTTGGAGTGATTCGGCCATGCGAATCTTACACTGATGATGCGTCTTCTCGTAGACACGCCCAATATCACACTGACGCAGGCGCTCCCAAACAAGTTTCTCGTAGTCCCCGCCGTTCTTCTCAGCGTTGTCCAATGCTCGCTGTGTTGTTATCTTTGTCCTCGTCATCGTCATCTTCCTCTCACAACACTATGTCAACTTCCATCACTCGTAATCACGAACACTCACGCCAATCGGAAACCGTGGCACACCGCCATTGGTTAATCCCTGATACCGCACCGTCAACTGCTTGCCGACCGCATGGTCTGGCGTCACCAGATACGACTTCAATGTTTCCAATGCACCTTCCATTTTACACGAAAACGCCGCGCCTGTCAAGGTGACACACGTAAAGATCGCACACTCGGACATCCGCCCTCGCCCAGGCTGTACGCCTGTCACCTCAAACTCTGCGTCATCGAACTGCTTCAGCTTCTGCAAGCCCATCGAACGCCCAGCTTCATACTTGCCCTCCGCAGAGCGCACGATGGTGCCCTCATACCCCGCCGCACGATGTTCCTTATCCACACCCATCACATCATCAATCGAGGTGACGCATTGTGTGCGCACTGCCACCAACGGCGATTTCAAGTTCAACTCATCAACCGCCCAGGTTCGTGCGGCAAAGCTGGCATCCTCGACCACATCATAGACATGATACTCAACGCACTCATGCCCCGCCTTCGGAACACTCTGCCGCACGAACGAGACAATCTTCTCAAACTTATCCCGATAGGTATGCCGATACAACTCACCATCCAACACCAAAGACCCGGGCCTCCCAGGCCATGAACGACACGTTGTCACTCGCTCACCATAGAGAAACTGTTGCTCAATGGCCCGAATGATATGTGGCACTCCGGTGATGGGTTTGCGTGTGCGTGTCCACAACGTACAGACACCTTTTTCAAGGATAGCCACACAGCGCACGCCATCGAGCTTTGGCTGGACGTATGCGGGATACTGTATCTTACTCCCATGTTGACTGAACTTCTGCGCCAGCATCACCTTGATACCGCCCTCAATGAACTGAGTATCGACTTTGCCTGTTTGTGCGTCAGACAACACACGCACATACCCAGACTTGAGCTTCTTCTCCCATTGAGATTGTGCCTCCGCACGAGCTTGTGTGATGGGTGTCGTGGCATTTGCCCGGCCGACGTTCTTTCCCTTCAGGATGACATCCGTTGTGGTTTGTAGTGTGCCATTCACTTGCCCATACACTTTCGTGATGGTCGCATCACTCACACTGATGGTCCACTGTTGGGTACTGCCATTCTTATTACCTTTATAGAGCGTTTCAAATTGTTCACTTCTCACGGGTGTCTCCTTTGCATTCACGATAACACGATACTTGGGCCAATAGGGACGCCTCATGTGTGACTCGCATCTGTTGCGAGTGCCTCTGCGTCACGCTGTGCGTGTTCGCGTTCTTCACGGCGTGCGAGTGTGACGGCGCGGAACCAATAGCCGAAACCGTTGGTATAGGAATCAACTACGGGTTGTGGCGGTGTTGAAATTGTCTTAGTGTCGTTCATGATTGATGCTCGTTTCTCTATTTGTTCGTATGTTATTGTTATCACTCAGTGTATTTTACCGCCCTACGGAACTGCTAGGGCAGAGTTGTTTGGAGTTTAGCGAACGGGGACATGAGAATTCTCAAGAGGTCCCCGCGCATTTTTTATACTCAGACTCCCAACGCCTGTTTCCTCTCCGTCTCTCCCGCAGGAACCGAATCATAAACCTCGACCGGGTCGCCGCCCATCGGGGCGATCACAGCAACTGGCGGAATCACATACACTCCACGGGCTCCAGCGGACCGCACAAAACCCAGTGGCGTTCTGAAGGTCTGCGCGAGATCGCCACGACGCGCGACCCACTGAACGGTCACTCCGGCAGATTTCTCAAACGCTTTGAGTTCCTTCCGTGACACGTGCGTTCCGTACGCATCACGTAGCTGTGTTGTCAGTGTATCTCTCTTGGCTTTCGCGGCGAACTGCGCGGCGATTTTGGCATCAGGTTGCATAATATTAGTTCTCTCTCTCTGTATAGTAGTGACGATTGTTAGGCTAGGAATGGAACGACGGTCTGTACGAATACTCTATTCTTTGTGGCGCCGACACTGTGCTTCACGAATGCCTTTCTGATTTGTGCTGGCGTCTGTGTGCTGGTGTCCTCCTCGTTGTTTGTGTTGATGACGAAGCGCGTGGCACTCACGAGAATGGCTGCGTCTCCGATGATATCGTTTGCCTTGAATACGACTTGCCCGGTGGCTTTGAACGATGCGCAGGCGACGTCTTCCGTGAAACTCCACGGGCACTCGGCGGGGCGCCCGGTGCGCAGCGACTTGGCTGGGTTCGCGAATTGCTCAGCCGCTCTGAGCAAGGTCGAGTCGCGACCGGAGTAGCGTGAGTTCCGGCGTGTCTTGTAGCGGAAGCCGGCGGACAGCACCTTGATGGTCACCACGCGGCAAGCATGGCGCTTCTGAATGCTTCCGATGAGCGCGGCAGGAATCGCGTTGATGTCTGCTTCCCATCCGTGCGTGGCGTCGCCGACGATGACGCGGCGGTAGTTCGCATACACCTCACGGGTCACGGTGTCACGGATGGTCAGCGACTGATACCGGGAGATGTTCGATGCGTGAAGGGGTTCGCGTGGGAGCCAGGCGGCGAGTCCAGAACTATCCTCTCCGTCTGTCACGATGAGCAGTGTGGTCTTGTCGAGTCGGTTGGCCGACTTCAAGTTAGCCACAATGTTTTCAACAATCAGCAACGAGCTATACAGTGGTGTTGAACCAAGGCTTGTATGCGGGAGACTATACAGCGCGTTGACCCCACCGGATGCGGCGAGTCCTCTATGGATAATCGAGTTCTTGCCATAGTCAAACCTCAACGCGAATGCGGCGACCGCAACGAGTTGGTTCTTCCACTTCGGCGCAGTCGTATCCAGAATCGTGACGAGGTCGCATTCCTGGGGAATTAGCGAGGGTACCGATTCCACGGGCGCGACATTGGCGCTATCGTTATTATGGCGTGATGTGTAACGCGAATCCGTGAAAATCAATGCCTTAAATGGGATGCCGACAGCTTTCGCGAAACTCCCAAACAACAGAGCTTGGTCCAGCGTATCGCTCATCACATTCTGCATACTCCCAGACGCATCGATGAGAACAACGATGCCGTGCGACTTGCCGTTCGGCAGAATGGTGACAGACTTGAAGAGGTCTTCGCGGAACTTATACGCATACAACTTAGTCACATCAAGACGACCCGTGCGTGAAGTCTTCGCGCGTTCTGCAAGTTTCGCAGTCTTCCGCAGGTCGAATTCACGCGCGAGATATTTGATAGTCGCACCGTGTTGCTTGGTGAACTCGTCGAGGTAAAGTTTCGCAGCGTTCTCCACATCAGGGTAAACCTTCAGGAATGTGAGAACATCGTCGGTGTACGTCTCAGCGGATACGACGAACTTCGAAACAACTTCATTGGTCAACGGTTGTAGGTTCACCGATATCGGCGTGCTTTTATTCTCCTCTTCTTGCGATGTGATGCCCTCTAAGGCTTTCGTGTTCGCGACATCTGTCTTCGCAACAGGACCACGACGCGGTGCGGTGTTTGCTCCGACTGTGTTCGCAGTATCGCCCTCTGCCTTCTTGGCATCATCATCACTCGATTGTCCGTCGTCAGAGTCTGTCTCGGCATCACCCTTCTGAGAGTCGGCCTCACTTTGACTATCGCTTTCGCTCTGGGTGTCATCATCTCCGTCACCCTTTGCTTGGCTCGATGCCTTCTTTTGTTCGTTGTTCTCTACGTCCTCAGAGTCCTTCTCGCCATCACGCTGTGCGCGACGCGGGGGCTCACTGGACCGTTCTTCGTCAGAGGCATCTTCCGTGTCCTCTGCGTTGGCTTGGTCTGGATTGTTCTTTTGTGCTTCCACATCAGCGTCGTAGAGTTCCTTGGCTAGCACATAGACAGCCTCAAAGGAATCCAGCGCATCGATACGCGGAAACAGGGCGCGCTCTTCATACGAGAATGGCACTTTGCGATGGGCGCCAACCTTGTATTGAATGTTGATACGGTCAATGAAGAGATTGTCACCAATCGATTCGTTCGGGTCCTCTTTGAACAGGGGACCATACTTCGCAAAATCCTCATACCCTCTACGGAAGCTACCGCGTAGCCCAGGGTATTCTGCTTTCATGAGACGTTCGATCCGCGTGTCCTCCAAGACATTGACATAACTGTGGAGACCGTCAAACTCTTGGCACTTCTTGAGAATCCCTATTGACTCGGGACCGCTTGAATACTTCGCGTGACCGACTTCGTGACCAATCAGAAGGTCATACTGGTCAACAGTCACATTATCAAACTTCGGTAGCACCAACGTCCGGTCTTGAATGTTGAAATACGCTGTCGGTACGGCTTCGTGCCGAACGGTGATGTTCTCACGCGCTAACAACTTAGCAAGACCGCGCTTGGTCTCGTCGAGGTGCGTCAGATAGTTTCCGATGGATACTGTCGCCCTGGTGGCGTCGGCAGTTGGTTGTGTGTCATTCATAAGGTAATTTTATCAAATTGGCGGCTTGGTGTCAAGGCGCGTGTCTATTCGCACTGAAAACTGTGTCTGTAAATCCTTTAGACACAGCAAGTTAAACCCACGTAAAATAGATCAAAATAACTGATAATGTCACTAACCCCAAGGCTATCAACAACTTACGGGGATTTAATCCATTTCGCTGTAACTTTTCGAGTCTTTCGCGACGTTCAATACGGGCAAAGTCTTGCCGACTGTACTGACGGTCGCGGAGAATCTGGTTTGTTACAAACTGATCAGTGTAGGGTATGTTCATAATCTTATACCGTTTCCTTCGACTCGACATCGACGACCGTATCAGCCGGGTCAATTCCATTTTCCGTATCGGATGATTCGACAACCGGCTCAGCAGTCTCCGGCGCGAACTTGTTGTAGAGGTCAACGAACTGAGATTGCACCGACTTGTCAAAACGATTCAAGCATAACGCCAACGCTTGTTGCTCATCTCCAAAGATGGCATACGTCTTGACGATATGAACCAGACGCCGCGTTGAGATAAGATCCTCAATACCTTCTTCGAAGTATGTCACGCGGATGGTTTCGGCCCATCGTGCGAGTGTCGCGAAGAATTCCACATCACCTGTTGATGCGGTGGCACCGAGTTGCTCATACGACTTGAGCAGAATTTTCTTCTCAATGTTAATGGAAGGATATGCCTGCTCAACGGTAATCGGAAACCGCTCAAGGAACGCCTCGTTCAGCAGATTGGTTCCGACAAAGCGACCATCGTCTGAACCGCGACCCTTGGTGTTCGCCGTCGCAAACACGGTAAACCCAGGCTTCGGGGCAATCGTGATCCCCAACTTCTTGATGGTCAACGGGCGACCCTCAAGCACGGGTTGGAGGCACAACACCTTTGGAGAGGCTAGATCAATCTCGTCGATGGTGATAGGGCAGCCGCGAAGCATTGCGACTGGAATCGGTCCCAGTTCAAACACGGTCTCGCCGTTCTTCAGACGAAACCCGCCGATCAAATCATCCTCATCGGTTTCGAGGGTGATGTTGATGCGGATATGTTCGACCTTCTCAACAGCACAGGCTTGCTCCACCTGAAACGTCTTGCCGTTTCCAGAGAGCCCAGTGATGAACACAGGGTGGAACTGTTTCGACTTGATGATCTTGCGGATGATATTGAACTCACCGAACGGCACGAACGCTGAGTTCTTCTCAGGAACCTTTGCGAGTGCTGACGACTGCGCAACCAAATCCTCTATGTTCTTGAGGAGGTCTTCACCACTCGTCGAATCGTTGATCGCGAATGTTAATGACTCGGTGTCATCAACGACGCTATTGGCAGACGCGACAGGCGCGGCAATCGTGTTATCCGATGCGCGAATCTTCGACGCCGACCTCGATCCAGCCGGAGCAACATAGATAGCAGGGAGTGTGTACTCTCCGCGACCTGACCGATACAACTTACCGATGAACGAACAGTTGCCGCGACCGGCTTGCTCGAACTCGATGAGTTGTTTCCGTGTGACTGTGGTACCGTAAGTACCAATCACACTAGTTAAAATCTCTTGCTTCAAGTTACTCATTATATAAACTCCTTAATATTGGCACACCGTGTGCCACACTCAATTTCTAATGTAATTTTATCAAATTGGCGGCTTGGTGTCAAGGCATTTGGCGCGAATAAGCAAAATAAATGAAAATACCTTGTATCCTCTTTGTTTTCAACGAGTTGCAAGGGTGTCCCAGGGACCAGCCAACTGATAATATGACTGAACTAGCGCCTCGCGAGACGATTCCAGCGCATCAAGCACTTGGTCGGACGATACCCAGGACAACTCCCTATCGATGAAATCAATTTGGGTAGCGATTGCTGCGCGCCGGTACCGGTTCGCAGACTTTCTCGCCGCGCGTGATCGTTGCACGGCATACCGCGCACTCGCCGGCTTTGGTTTGTACCGCAGCACGGGGCGAATATCACTTCTCTCACGATAAACATTTCTCTCACGGTACACATTTTCCTTATTCATTCGTATATCTCCTGTGGGTTAGCTTCTCGATAGGCCTCTTTGATGGCACCCGCGACGGAACTGCCGACGGACCACGAAGAGACATTCACATCTTTACAATACGGTTCCTCACTGTTATCAGCACGCCCAGGAAGCGATTCCCAGTCACTGACATGCGTTGAGATACCTGGCTTACACCGGGTGATGACACCTCCACGTGCGAGGTACTCATCGATAGATTCAGCTATCTCGAAACGGTCTCGTTTGCGACTCAGCTTGTCAAGTTGCTTGCGTGTTTTCGGTGTTGGTGGTAGCGCACAAAATTTATTCATGATAATTCCTATAGACCCGAGTCAACTCTCGAATTTTTCGACTGTAACGGTAAGATACGATCCACGAGTGCGAGAATGACATGCGCATATCGCGAGTTCTGCTCGACGTTATTCGCCTCATACGCAGCATCTTGCAAAGCATCAACGAGAATGTCGACTTCATCTTGTGACAGCCTGATGTCTCCCGAAGACGCTCCAACGGGGGCGCGTAATGTCGCCGCGTGGGTTGACTCATAGGTGTTATTTGTGTATGTGTTATCCATGATATTTTCTCCTCTATGACAACAGCTACTCATCGTAGTAGTCATCAAGACCGCCGTCGTCTATCTCTTTGTTCCGACGCCCAGGCGCCGAGCGTAGATCACCATCGAGTGCTGGGTTGTGATAGTCGCGGTCGATCCGCCACAGATCCCCGAACTGGTCGCGCGCCCATACCTTCTGGGCGTTCCAAGGCGCTCCAAGCCGCTGTTCTTCTTGTGCTTCCTTATTCGCGAGTGTTACTGCGTTCTTCTTATCCATTTAATATTCTCCTCATCGGCACTGAGTGCCCGACTTAATTTCTAATGTAATTTTATCAGATTGGCGGCATGGTGTCAAGGCCGAGGTGCGCCGCGGTCCATTGTAAGTTACTGCGGGCATAGGACTTACGGAATAGCGAAAATAAGTGAAAATAAGTGAAAATACCTTGTAACCCCTGTGTGCGCAGAGACTTACAGAGATATTGGGGTGAATATTGCGGTGAAAGGGGGGGGGAGGGGTAAATATGAATAACTTTTTACCTGGGACTCCCGGGCGCGGGTGTAGCAGATTATAACCCACTAGAATGTCGCCAGAACAACGTCTGCGTCCTACGACATATAGATGCTCACGAACGGCGCCGTGTCGCTTACAGACACGCTGACGAGGTTTTTTGACAAAACCGATAGATTTTCGTTGGCACTTTCTAAAACGGTGAGGATTCGGTGATTTTCGACAGGTTTGAGAGGAGGCCCCCCCGTCATGTATTT
>Ga0209402_10004624_pt1 | contig 12453 bp, 12 predicted proteins | sample ArcticOcean_MG_C_3_FD_187437 | JGI IMG/M metagenome (GOLD analysis project Ga0209402, IMG submission 187437) | Marine microbial communities from western Arctic Ocean - ArcticOcean_MG_CB8_126 (SPAdes) (version 2) | ecosystem: Environmental > Aquatic > Marine > Oceanic | place: Arctic Ocean... | reverse complement strand
TATGATGTTCATTTTACGGGCAGAAAGGTACATGCGTCAGGCTCATAACCTGAAGGTCAGAGGTTCAAATCCTCTCCCCGCAACCAATCACACCAACGCTTTTTTAATTTAATAAGTTTGCAGAAGTTTTTTGTGACACACTCCTGAAACAACGCTATTGAATCTTGAAAAATTTTACTAGCTTATTTGCAAGTTTGTATTCATTTTACACGTAGCAAATTAATTTAACTATCATTTTAATCAGATATTTTTTTTAAATATATTTGATACAAAGGCGCGTTAAAAATGGCAATTTTTTAGGAATATAAATTAACGAAAGAATCTATTGCCATTTTAGGAATACGAGTCAAATTTTTATTTGATGATGGCCATAAATAATCATCAAAAGCCATAACGCCATTAACTTTTAACAAACGAAAACTTAAAACAGCATCGCCAAGACATCTGGTCCAAGGTGTGAACCGTCTATATAAATAAAATCAAAATAATTTTTTTTACCACTAGATAGCAATTTACTTAATTGAACATCTGAAAACTCTTTATATATAGTCAAACTAACTTGTTTTGGAGATTTTTCTATAGCAGTCTTAGTATTTTGCCTAAAACGTGACTCCACAGCACTCATGTCAATATTTGAACCATAATGTTTGTAATCAGACTCTTCGCCCATTTCAATACTCCAGGCATCAATACAATGAATCTCAATTGGATTTTCTTTAGCTAATTTTTCAATTAAATAACATGTACTTGCTCCTTCATACGAACCTATTTCCAAGATCTTTTTTGGCTTGATTTGGGAAATTAATTTTTCCATTGATTTTTAGCAGCATCATTAAACCAGGTATTAGTAAATTTAAAATTATCCATATTATTTTTTAATCTAGTTTTAATTTATTTATTCAGAAATTGGAAAATGTATCCATCCTGTAACTATATACTTTTTTCCACTTTTTAATATTTCTCCCTTATGTGCATGCGTCCATTCTGCTGGCCAAATTAGTGTTTTGCCAATTTCAGGTTTTATTTTCAATCCATAATGATTAAAATTTGTTTTCCCTCCATCGTCAACATCATTTAGATAAGTCATCCAGGCGAATAATCTATGCAAAGTATTTAAACTTGTTCTTTCACTATGAAGAGAAGAAAAATGATCACCTTTCTCATATCTTTGAATGTTAAATGATGGAATATAAACAGTTTTTAGCATTGTTTTTAAAAATGGCCATTGGTTTTGATAATCAAAAAAGCATTTATGTAACTCTTCAATGTATTTCTTTAGAACTTCAAATTTTTTATTTTTTAAATCTGTAGGTTTAACAACAATATCGGTTGTTTTTTTAATCTTAATATCCACACCTAAACCAGATGCGCCAGGTATTTGTAAATCTTTATTACTTTCAAAAAAGTTAATGATATTGCTACATAGATTATTATTTTCTAAGTTCCAACATCCTATAAAATGTGTGCTTTTTGAAATAATATTAATTTTTTTCATTTTATATATTTTAAATTATTTTAACTTCTTTTTGTGAAAATCTTATAAAACCTGTTCCTTTTTTTATATAATTTAATGCTTTATTATGTTGGTTAAGTTTTAACAATAAATTTCCATAACCTTCAAACGTTTTTTTGTTTGGGTCTATATTTAATGACTTTTCAAAAATACTTTTTGCATCATTTAGATGGTTAAGTTCTACTAAAAGTGTTCCAAGATTATTATAAGCATCTATATAATTTGGTTGAATTTCTACTGCTTTTTTGTAAAATTGAATTGCTTTTTTATACTCTGCTAAACTTTGATGTATAACTCCTAGATTATTATATGCATTAAAATCTTTTGGATTTATTTCTATTGCTTTTTCATAACAGTAAATTGCATTTTTATTATCTCGCAATGTATTAAAAATTTTTCCAAGGTTATAATACGCATTTTCATGACTGGGATTAGTTTTAATCGCTTTTTTAAAGTAATTTATTGATTCATTCAATTTACCTAATTGATGAAATAATATTCCTAAATTATTATTAGCATTTGTATGATTTGAATTTATTGTTAATACATCTTTGTATAGTTTTTCCGCAACTTTAAGTTTATTTTTTTGATGATTTTCAACCGCTGAAGAAAAAATTTCTGCTATTGTTAATTTTTTTTTTTCCATTAATTTTATTAAATATAATTTTTACCTAATATATTTTTGTTTTGAAGGTATAACTCCTCTAACTCCACTCGTATAATAATAAATACCAAAATCCTCTAGTGGGGTTCGATTAAGCTTAATATTTTTATATCTTAAACCAACGTACTTAATCCCTGTTGATAAGCTCTGTATCTAATACGTATAAGATTTAACTTCGTTAAATTTTTTATATTTCATTAAAAAACAAACCCAAAACCATGATCCCTAAAAGTTTTTTCATTTCATTATAGCTTATCAAGATTTATCTCTTTAGGTACCACTTTAGTACCACTTTTAATGAATCTCTTTTTGTTAAAAGTAAGCATAATTAGAAAATTATTTAATTAAAACTAGGTAGAGACACACTGGGAAAGTGGAAGTGCCATATTAGAAAACCGATGCTCTATCCAACTGAGCTAAGGGCGCTACTTTTATATCTTAATACTTATTTAACATTACTAACTTCTTTGAACAAACAAAAAAAATGAACATGTTTAATATTTTAGAACTATCTTATAAATTGAATAATTATAATTCTTTAAAATAGAACTGATTTTTGAAATTTTTATTTAAAATCTTTCCATTCAACTTTTAAAGGTTTTTCATCACATATTGTGTTAATTACACTAAACATTAAAGGTAGATCTTTTTTATTAAAACTCTTTTTTATTTTATAACCAATTTCTTTTGCTAGGTCGGCTCCTTCGACAGTATCATTCGGCATTTTTATTTTTTTTGCCCTGCTAAAAGTCATTCCTTTACCTAAGCATTCACCCATTTTACTATTTCTTCCTCCGTCGGCGCTTACATACAAATCACCAATACCCGCTAGTCCTAGCACAGTTTCTTTTTTACCTTTTAGCTTCTCAGTAAAAATTATCATCTCATTAATAGATTGTTGCAGTAAAGATGCTGCTGTATTTAAATAATTTTTTTCTTTAATCTCGCTTGTAATGTTTTTGTTACACAAACCTTGGGAAGCTCCTATCAACATAGAATATATATTTTTTATTGCAGCACAAACTTCTACTCCAACAATATCTCTTGATGTAAAAACGTGATAATAATTTGTTCTAACCATTTTTGCTATTTTTTTAGCAAAAAGAATATTTGAATTAGCAAAAATTACTGAAGTATGCACCCTGTTGGCCAAACCTTTAGCTAAACATGGGCCAGCAGCAGCTGAAATATTTGTTTTATTAATACCATTAATTTTAAGTAATCTTTGCATTTTGTGTGCAAGAACTTCAAATTTATTACTATTTACAGCTAAACCTTTGGTAAGTATTAAAATGGGAATATTTTTTTTTAGCACTCGACTTAAAACTAACGACGCCCATTCAATGCCTTTTGAAATAACAGCTACAACGATCAGATCAATTTTCTTATTAGTTAAATTTTCTAATTCATTAAATTTAAAAAAATTAGCATTTTTAGGGATTTTGCAGTTTAATGTTGGGTGTTTGCCTTTAGAATTAATTTCATTAATAAAATCATTTTCTAAGTGTGTTCCTATTATAAAAACAGAATGATTATTATCAGAACAAGGATGAGCAAATGCCGTTCCCATCGATCCAGCGCCTAGAATTAATATATTAGCCATAAATTAACTTTTAAAAAACAAATCTTTTAAATAAATATATCACAGTAATTATTTCAACTTTACCTATTATCATAAAAAAAATTAATGCTGTCTTAGTAAATCCATTTAAATCAAAAAAAGTTAAGTTTTCCAATCCATATAAAGATGAAGCAGTCGTATTAGTTAGAGTTAAAATTGCTAATTTAAAAGAATCTTCAAATATTAAATTTTCAAAAGTTAAAATACTAGACAAAATAAAAAGACTTATAATAAAAAAAATAAAAGCTAAAAAAGCAATCTTAACAGTTTGATCATCAATTTTTACTTCAGAATTATATAAATTTTTATCAATAATATTATTTGGTTTAACTAATCTACAAATCTCCTGATAAGAAATTTTAAGAAGAATATAGATTCTTGTATATTTGAATCCAGAAGACGTAGATATTAAAGATCCACCTACAAATGTTAACAAAATAAACAATAATGACAAATCAAAATTTGATGAGTAAACGGATATTCCAGATGTTGATATAGCAGATGTTAGTGCAAAAAAAACATTAAAAATACCTTCTTCGGGTACAAGAAAAAAATATATTAATATAGTTAATAAAATAATTAGTATTAATAAATGTAAATCTTCATAATTATTTTTTGATACAATTCGATTAGAAATAATATCAAATAGTAAAAAAAAATTTAAAATTGGTAGAAGGAAAGTTATTGAAATTACTAAAATCTGGAGATTGTTTTCTAAAATATTAGATAAATTATCGGTTGTTAGGAATCCACCTGATGAGATTGTAGTAAAGGCTAAATTAAAAGCATCAAATAACCTTATATCAACCATTCTATATAAAAATATAATTAATAAAGTTGAAAAAAAATAAATTGAAGAGATTTTAATAAAATTATAATTAAAATTTTTATAAAAGTTTCTACCTGATGCTCCTCCTGTTAATAAATAAGCTGGTTTAATTTTGGCTTGCTTAGATCCTATTGTACCAATTATAGCTAATATAAAAAATAATCCTCCTATCCATTGAGAGCTGGATCTCCATAATAAAAGTGGTTGGTCAATATACTTAACATTTTCTATTATTGAAAACCCTGTAGATGTAAATCCTGAAACAGATTCAAAATAAGAATTTAATATACTAATATTGTAAATACTAAAATAATATGGAATTGCAATCAGCGCTGGAAGTAAAATAAAACTTAATAAAATAAAAACAATTTGGTCATTTAAAGTGATGTCTTTACTATAATTAAAACCAATATACACAGATAACGATCCTATAAATAATGAAACAAAAAGTGTAATTACATATGAACTAAGATCTATATTAAAATCAAAATATACTGAATATAAAATATTTAAAATAGAAAATAACGAAATAAATAGTGAAAAAATACCTAAATAAAATATTATACTTTTATAATTCATTATATTAATGAACTTATTTTAAATAAACTTTCTACTTTTTCTAAATGATCTCTCTTTGTTAAAAATACAACTAAATCCTTTTTTTCAAATTTAAAATCTGATTTGGGTATAATAACTTCTTTATTTCTAACAATGGCGCCAATTCTAATCTCTTTAGGTAGATTTGAATCTTTTATAGATTTGCTTATTAATTCAGAGGTTTCAAAAACTTCAGCTTCAATAAATTCATATTCACCATCTAAAAGAGTATAAACAGTTTCTATTGTTCCTTTGTGCACATGCTTAAGTATAGTAGAAATAGTTGTAAGTCTTGGATCTACCAAATCATCAATTTTAAGGGAAGATTGCAGTAAACTATAATTTTGTTTGTTAACAATAGATATAGTTCTTTTTTCGGGATTATTTTTTTTTACTAAAATGCTAACCATAATGTTGTTTTCGTCATCATTTGTGAGCGCCAAAACCGTTTCTGACTCTTCAATATTAGCTTCTTTCAAAACATCTTCATCTAAACCATCACCATTAATAATGATGGTATTTTCAAGCTCATTTGCAATATATTCAGCTCTATCTTTATTTTTTTCAATAATCTTAACTCTAACACCTTCTGAGTCTCTTTCTAAATTTTTTGCTAAGTTAAAGCCAATATTCCCACCACCTACGATTAAAACTTTTTTTGCCATTTTTTCTTCATGACCAAATGCAGTGAGTGTGGTTTTGATTTGCAAAGCATTAACAACAACAAAAGCTTTATCATCAATAATAATTTTATCTTTCTTTGTAAGAATTAAAAATTTATCGTCTCTAATTACGCCAAGTATATTTGCTTTTAAATCGGGAAAACGTTCAGTGAGCTTACTCAATTCTGTATTAATTAATGGACAATTCTTAGCAACATTAATTTCTAAAACTTTGATTTTTCCATTTGCAAAAGGGACACTATCTAATGCTCCTGGAGCATCTAATTTTCTTTGTAATGATTTAGCCACCTCTAATTCAGGAGAAATTATAACATCAATTGGAAGATCTGATTCTCCATATAATTTTCCCCATTTGCCACCTAAAAATTCTTGCCCTCTTAAACTAGCTATTTTTTTATTAATTTTAAAAATTGAGTGAGCTACTTGACATATTACCATATTAGTTTCATCATTTTGTGTTACTGCAATAATCATATCAGTATCTTCTGCACCAGCCTTTTCTAAAACAGATGGAAAAGTTGCTCGACCCACAACACCTTTGACATCTTGGGTCTCATTTATTTTTTGTATAAATTCACTAGATTGGTCGATTACAGTGATTGAATGACCTTGAGCAGATAGTTGTTTGGAAATCGAAAATCCAACCCTGCCAGCTCCACAAATTATTATATTCATTTAATTAATATCCTTAACCCCTAAACTTTTAAGTTTTCTATGTAGAGCTGATCTTTCCATACCAACAAATTCAGCAGTCTTTGATATATTTCCTTTATGTCTTTTTAATTGCGATGATAGATAATTCTTTTCAAACTTTTCTCTAGCTTCTTTCAATGGATAAGACAGCACATTATAATTGGCATCATATTTGTTTAAACTATTTTTGTTTGATTGTGCTAAAGCTTCATTAAATAATTGATTAATATTATTTTTATTTTCATTAATAGATAGTATTGAAATTCTTTCAACTAAGTTTCTTAATTCCCTTACATTACCAGGCCAATCATGTTCATAAAATAAATTAAAATCAGTATCAATTTTTATTTCATTTATCCCATTAAGTTCTGCAACTTTTTTTGAGAAATATTTTAATAGTAAAGGGATATCCTCAATTCTATCTTTTAAAGGTGGCAGCACAATTGGAACAACATTTAATCTATGATACAAGTCCTCCCTAAAGTTTCCTTTATCTATTTCTTCTCTAATATTTTTGCTCGAAGTACTTATGATTCTAATATTAACATTAATTTCTTTTGTTCCGTTCACTCTTTTAAACTTTTGATCAGTTAAAACCCTCAAAATTTTAGCTTGAGTTTCTAAAGGAATTTCCGATATTTCATCTATCAATAATGTTCCGTCAGCAGCTTTTTCAAAAAAACCATAATTTATTGTCTCATCTTTATTTTCGAGACCAAACAATTCAAGTTCGTATTTTTCTGGATTAAGTAAAGCTCCATTTACTACTACAAAAGGTTTTTTTGATCTAAATGATTGTTTGTGGATTTGTCTGGCCACTAACTCTTTGCCTGATCCAGCTGGTCCAGAAATAAAAATTCTACTTTCAGTATTGCTAAGTTTTTTAATTAAACTTTTAATTTTTTCTATTGGGTGACTTTTACCGATAATATCATAGGAATGAAAAAGTTTATCCTCCAAAACACGTTTATCTTTTTTTAATTCTATGTTCTCACATGCTCTATTAACAAAATTTAATAATCTTTCAGACGAAAATGGTTTTTGTATAAATTCAAAAGCTCCAAGTTTTAACGCGTCAACAGCCATTTGCACATTTGCGTGCCCAGAAATCATAATAACTGGAACATCTTCATCCATTTTTTTAACTTCAATCAATAGTTCAATTCCATCATTGTCACCTTTGTCTAATTTTACATCTACAACCGCTACATCAGGCAACTTTTTCTTTATTTCAAACAAAGCTTGATTGAAATTTGCAGCTTCTCTCACAGCAAAACCTTTATCTTTTAATAGTCCAGATATTAATAATCTTATATCCAAATTATCATCTATAACTAAAATTTCCTTTTTCATATTATTTCAAAAGTGTAATTTCTATTTTTGCTCCTTCAGGAATTGAAGTAAATAAAATCGCTCCATTATGATCACTAACAATCTTAGTAACAATAGCTAAACCTAAACCTGTCCCCTTTTTTTTAGTAGTAAAATATGGTGTTAACATTCTTGATTTATCTAAAGATTCAAAACCAATTCCATTATCGATAATAGTAACGTATATATAGTCATTATCCTTTCTGATATCTATGTCAATTTTTCCTCTAAAATCATCACTTTTGATTTTTTTTTCATTAATAGACTCTATGCCATTTTTAATTATGTTAACAAAAACCCTATAAAGTTGTTCTTCATCACAATTTATTTTACTAGAGATGTTTTTTTGAGATAAATTAAATTTTATCTCAGGTTCTGATAGCTTGTATAGATCAATAGATCTTTCAATTATTTCACTAAGATTACAAATTTTAAAAATAGGCTTTGGCATTCTTGCAAAGTCAGAAAATTCATTAACAAGATGTTCTATATCTTTAATTTGTCTAGTAATTGTGTTTAAGTAGGTAGAAAAATCATTATCTTTAACATTAAATTTAACTAAATACTTTTCCCTAATTATATCAATAGATAATTGTATCGGTGTAAGAGGGTTTTTAATTTCATGAGCTAATTTTCTTGCAACGCTCTCCCAAGCTATATGCCTTTCTGACATAAGAAGTTTGTCTTGTTGTATTTTAAGTTTATCTATCATTGAATTAAAATTTTCATTTAAATTTTTAATTTCAATGTCAGAATCTATTATTGGAACCTTAGCACTTAGATCACCTGAACTTATTCTCTCCGAAGCTCCAATCAGATTAATAATTGGGGTAGTTAATTTAGAAGCAAAATTAATTGAAATTATAATTGCAAGAAATAAAAATAAGGTAACTATTAATAGATAGATTACTGCAAAAGTAATTTTTATACCTGTTTTACTTTCTTGAACAGTATAATAAAAATTAACCGCATCACCAGTTTGTTGAAGGTAATTAATTACTTTAGGATCCATAAATCTCACAATATATAGATAGGTATCTATAAAATTATTTAATTTAACTAAAGCAGAAGATCTATTGGTGTTAGCGTCAGTAATTCTTATAGGTTTTCCCTTTAAAGATTCAATAAATGCTTCTTCAGTAGGAGCTATAAATTTAATATTTGGATCAACAATATTGGACATGATAATATTAGATGAACTATCAAGCAAATGAACTTCGTCTAATCTTCTAAGCAATCTTTGTGTTGTTAGCATGTTTAAAAATTTATTAGGATTTTCATAGTATAAAGCAGATTGGCTATTTATATCTAAAGTCATTAATAATATATCTGATTGAATAGAATCTTTAGATTGAGATACATAATTTTTTGCTAATTCTGCAGAATTATTAACTACACTTTTAATTTTATCATCAAAGTACCTTTGAAGACCAACGTTAAATAAAATAAGTGAAAAAAGTGCTATTAAAATTGATGGCAGTAAAGTTGTTGTAGAAAAAAAAAGTATATATCTTAAATTGGTATTAGAGCCAATTTTTTTCTTTTTTCTTTTTTTATTAATTTTGTAAGTTTCGTAAATAATAAGAAAAAAAAATATTACTAAAAGCAGTAAGTCTGCAGCAAGTAATATTTGAAGATTAAGATTTTTTAATGTCGTAAAGTTTTGGTTGGTAAAGGTTAAAAAAGTCAATAATGCAAATATTATGCAAATTAATGAGGTTGCTATTACCCATTTATAATTTTTAATGATATGAATCATTTAATAAAGAATAGTTAACATTTATAGTAAATATATGACAATTTTAAAAAAATGAGCTTATTTCTCATAATATTAGCAGCTGGTGATAGCAAAAGATTTAAATCTCCTACGCCTAAACCATATCATTTAATTAATAATAAAACACTACTTGTACATTCGTTAAATGCATTTCAAGATATCAAAACAATTAAAAAGACAATAATTGTCTATAATACTAAGCACAAAAAATACCTAAAAAAGCTTACTATAAAAAATGTTATAAAAATTACTGGTGGTAAAACTAGACAAGAATCAACATTTAAAGCTTTAAAAAGAATTAAAAAAATGAACTGTAAGAAAGTGTTAATTCATGATGCTGCTAGAGCTAATCCTTCCAAAAAACTTATAAATGAAATTATTAAAAAACTTGATAATAATGATGCTGTTGTGCCTATAATAAAAACAAATGATGCAGCAAAACGTTTAAGAAAAAAATTTATATTTAAAAATATTAAACGTGAAAGTCTAGGTTTTTCACAAACGCCACAAGGTTTTGATTTTAATAAAATTTTTCAGAAACATAAAGAAAACATAAAAGAATCTTTTGATGATGATTCAGCTTTATTTACATTAAAAGAAGAAAAAGTATTAACTGTAAAAGGTAGTAGTACAAATTTTAAAATAACAGATAAAGAGGATTTGAATATTTTTAAATCTATAAAAAATGGAAAAACTTATACTGGTATTGGTTTTGATATTCATAGATTAATTAAAAAGAGAAAACTTTACTTGGGTGGGTTAAAAATACCCTATAATCTTGGATTAGAAGGTCATTCGGATGCTGACCCCGTGTTACATTCTGTCATTGATGGTTTACTTGGAGCTTGTAGATTAGGTGATATTGGAAAATTATTTTCATATAAAAATAAAAAATATAAAAATATAAGATCTACAATTTTACTTAAAAAAGTAATTGAATTAATCAAATCTAAAAATTATTCAATAAATAATATTGATGTCAATATTATAGCTCAAGAACCTAAAATAAAAAAATATTCAAAAAAAATGATTCATATCATAAGCAAATTATGTGAAATAAATACTGATCAAATAAATATCAAAGGCAAAACAACAGAAAAACTTGGTTTAATTGGAAAAGGTAAGGCCATAGCAAGTGAAACAATAATATCTGTAGTTAAGCATGATTAATAAAATAAATTTCTTATTTGTTACAGTATTTGGTATTGGAAAAATTAAAAAAATACCTGGTAGTATTGCTTCCTTATTCACGGTACTCCTTTTATTTTTTTTATTTCATATTTTAACTTTTTCCCCAAAAATTTTTTTATCTTTGTTATTTATAATTTTTTTTATATCACTTTACGCAGTTAAAATTTTTATAAAAGATTTAACTAATAAAGATCCTAAAGAAGTAGTTATTGATGAATTTATAGGTCAATCTATTCCAATATGCCTTTATGAAATTTTTCACACAATTCAAAAAGATATTACGCAAATTTTAAAATTTTATTTTATAATATTTGTTCTCTTTAGAATTTTTGATATCGTTAAACCCTTTCCAGTTAGTTATTATGATAAAAATTTTAAAAATAGTTTTGGTGTAGTTATGGATGATGTCTGTGCAGGGTTGTATGTTGTGGCTATTCTCGTTTCATTTATGGTTTTAACATGAAAAAAATTTCCCAAAAAATAGTTAAAATACTTAAAAGTAAAAAAATAAAAATCTCATTTGCAGAATCGTGTACTGGTGGAATGTTATCTAGCACCATTACTTCTATAAGTGGATCTTCTAAAGTATTTAATCTTGGTGTAGTTAGCTACTCAAATGAATCTAAAATTAAAGTTCTTAAGGTTTCAAAAAAAATCATAAAAAAATATGGATCTGTAAGTGAACAAGTTTGTAAAGCAATGGTTAAAAATGTTAGCAAAATTGGCAAAACTAATATCTCAGTTTCTATTACGGGAATAGCAGGTCCGAGTGGTGGTACAAAAAAAAAGCCTGTGGGATTGGTCTATATAGGAGTTAAAAAAGGTAAAAAAATAAGCATAAATAAGTATTTATTTAATAATAAGGGGCGTTCTTATATTCAAAAATCTACTGTTGAAAAATGCTTAAAGTTAATACTAAGAATTCTTAAATAATTCTGTTGCTCTTTTTTCGAAAGCTTTCGCAATTCTTCGTAATCCAAAATCAAAAGACTTAGTCATTAGCATATTTAATATTTTATTTTTAAGCTCAAAATCAACTTGAAAATCAACTTCACTATTATTTCCAATCTCCTTAAAATGCCAATTGTTTTGTAAGTGTTTAAGAGGACCCTCCATATTCGTTACATGAATTGAATCTGAAGATTTTTCATAAATAATAAAACTTTTATAAGTTTCGCTAAAAAAACTTTTTCCTATAGTGAGATCAGCTGTAATTTCAATTTTGTTTCCCTTGTCGTTTTTACTATAAATTTTTCCATTTGTGCACCAAGGAACAAACTCAGGATACTTTTCAATATCTAACACCATCTTAATTAAATTTTCTTTAGAACAGGAAATTTTTTTTTTTATAGAAGCTGTAGGCATTGATTTTTTTCTTCTCTTAATTTTTTCATTTTAGAAAAATCTTCATCTGCATGATAAGATGATCTAGTAAGAGGAGACGATGCTACAATTAAAAATCCTTTAGATATTGCTAATTCTTTTAACTTTTGAAATTCATTGGGATGAACATA
>Ga0209402_10004620_pt1 | contig 12460 bp, 9 predicted proteins | sample ArcticOcean_MG_C_3_FD_187437 | JGI IMG/M metagenome (GOLD analysis project Ga0209402, IMG submission 187437) | Marine microbial communities from western Arctic Ocean - ArcticOcean_MG_CB8_126 (SPAdes) (version 2) | ecosystem: Environmental > Aquatic > Marine > Oceanic | place: Arctic Ocean... | reverse complement strand
AAGAAGACCTCAAAAGGAAACGACGCAACAGCGAGGTCTGGACTCGCGAGAGTTGGGGACAGTTGGGCCGCGCGCCAGACGTTTTAGCTCCGTACATCATTTCTCTCTATAAATCTCGGGATAGACTCAGCTCGGTGAAGCATCCCAAATGTGATTTTGGCGAAAACGTGGTCAACTACCACCGCTATTGCATGGAGAATGACCTGTTTCTGACCCACGCACTGGGAGACCCGCAGGTGGACCGCAGCGAGCAACCCCAGAACGAGCAACGCGCCAAACGAGAAGAAGATTTAGCGCTGCACGTCGTCGAAGAGACTTCAGAGGGAATCATCATCACCGGTGGCAAGCAATTGGCGACGGCTGCGCCCATCAGCAACGAGGCATACGTGTCTCTATCAGCAACGTTCACCCAGCGGTCCGACCCAAAATTCGTGCTGGCATTTTCGATTCCAACAAACAGTCCCGGAATGAAGATTCTTTGCCGCGAGCCGGTCTCGCTCTGGAACGGCAGTTACGGCCACCCTCTGGGAATGCCCTACGACGAACAGGACTGCATGCTGTTCTTTGAGAACGTACTGGTGCCGTGGGACCGGGTTTTCATGCTCTATGAATCAGCTCCATTACTGCGCGATTTCTCCGCGGGAATCAACTTCACCGAGTGGGCCAATCTCTGCCGCATTCACGAGCGCATGAAGTTGATGACCGCCGTAGCGACCATGATTGCGGAGGCCATTGGCGTGTTGGATTACCGAGAAGTTGCCGCCAAGATTGGCGAGATGGCCACCTACACTGAGATGTGGCGTCACGCCATGGACGGCGTTGAGCACGGGGCACAAATGGGCGAGGGCGGAGTGATGTCCCTGGGGTCTATGAGCGGCATGAACATCTACTTTGCCCAAACGTCGTCCCGGATGATCCAGATATTGCGGGAGGTGTCTGGCGCTGGTCTGATTATGCAACCCAGCGAGAATGACCTGGCCAACCCGGAACTGCGGCCCTACCTGGAGCGATACATGCGCGGCAAGGGCGTGGATGCCGAATACAAATCACGTTTGTACCGCCTGGCCCACGACTTGGCAGTTTCATCGTCAGGCATGCGACAAGAGGTATACGAGTACTGGCACGGCGGCGATCCCAACAGAAACCGCATCAATCTGCTCCGAGGGTTTGACCAAACCGATATCAGAGGACGTATCGAAGACCTGGTATCTCGCCCCTTACCCCACGGCTGAACACAACGGGCCAAACGAGGACATTCTTGGAATAGTAGGGGCAGGTTTTACAACCGGCCCTGTCTTTGGTAGACCAAATCCGTGTGCGCCAAAATCTCCGTGAACCTACCCCGGCATTTTGGTTTTTACAACATTGGTGGCCGCGAACAGGGCGGGTTAAAAACCCCCACTACGCAGATTGACTGATAACACAAAGGCGGCCCTGATATTTGGACCTATCAGGGCCATCTTTTCCTGTTCGTAGCTAAATTAAAGGCTTGCCTACTAGGCTGTGGGCCGTTGTAGCACGCTTTGGTCCACCTTGCGTAGCACCATTTGTCCGTCGTTGCCGTCGCCCAGAAGTTCCCCATTCTCAACCATGGTCTTACCGCGCAGGATCACGGTAGTAGGCCACCCTGTGACCTCCCAACCCTCCCAGGGGCTGTAGTCGCGCACGTGCAGGTCAGACATGGTCAAAGCCTTCTTCACTGAAGGGTCAATGATCGCGAAGTCAGCGTCACTCCCCACGGCTATTGCGCCCTTTTGCGGGTACAGACCAAGTATCTTGGCCGCGTTGCTGGACGTTACATTCACGTAGCGTTCCAACGACATGCCGCGTTTGACCACAGCCTCGCTGTAGTTCACACCCATCCGAATCTCAATTCCGATGTTGCCACCGCGCATATCCTCAATGTTCCTGCCGGTGATCTTGTCTAGATAGGTGGTGAAGCTGCTGTCAGTAGCAGTGAATGACAGATCACTCTTCATGATGCCATCCCACAGGCTGACAGTATCTTCTTCTCCTTTGAGGGAGGGATAGGTGTGGTATTTCATGCCGTCGTCTTCATGGTAGCGGCTGGCATCGAATGACAATGCCAGCGTTAAGACTTCGCCGTAAACGGGCTGGCCATTGCTGCGAGCCTCGGCAATTACATCCAATCCATCTTTGGCCGTCACGTGGACAAAGTACATACCGGCACCGGTGCGTTCCGCCATGCGGGTAACGTGCCTAAATGCCAAGTCTTCCACCGCCTTGGAGTGAATCAGGTTGGCGTTATACCAGTCCCATTGGTCCCGTTGCTTGGCCATCAGGTAGTTGTACATCACCAGCTCGTCATCTTCACCGTGGACCGCCAGCATGCCGCCGTGGCGGGACACCTGCTCCATCAGGTCGTACAACCGGCCCGTTTCCAGGCGTCCACCGGGGGTCAGAGTCCGGCCCTCATTACCCGGGGGACGGATATCGGTGGTGAATATCTTGGCGCTGGGGAAACCCGCCGCAACCAGTTCTCCGAACCGAGCAATGGAGTCGGGAGTGTTGGAGTTGCGGTAGATGACGTGGGTGGCGTAATCAGTATAAGCCTGACCCTGCCAGACCGACATGAAATCATGCACGCCTTGAGCTAGGTCTCCCTCATTGTTCACCGGGGTAAAGTCGACCACCGTGGTGGTGCCGCCCCATATCGCGCCTAGAGAGTGGACCGCTGGGCCAGCGTTGGGCGTTCCGGGAACCAGTTCTCTCAGTCCGTCTTGTACATTGGCTGCCGCGTGGGCGTGGGCTTCGACTCCGCCAGGAACGACTATCTTGCCGGTGACGTCAATGACCCTAACGCCCTCATATGACAGCACTCCGGGCATGGCGATGGCTGCAATTTTCTCGCCCTCTAAAGCAATGTCCCATTCTCCGATACCGGCAGGAGTAACTGCTGTTCCGCCTTTAATCACTGTATCAATCATTGTCCGTTTCCTTTATCTCTCGCATTTTCATTTTCCGCATCCTGTGCGAGCGGGTAAATATTTGACCGCCATTCTAGCATCTGGTCTGCCTAGGCATATGTTGTTACGGTTTCAGTTAGAGTAATTCTGTTTATTATTATCAGTTCGTACTATTTTATCAAATTCTTTATCTAGTTATTAATTTTGTGTATTAATATACGAAATAGCTCTCTCATGGAGGTCCCGAAATGCCTAGTATCATAATCAAGGCCCCGCCCGATAAAGTGTTTGAGGCTATGAGCGACCTAACCAGGCACGCCAGTTGGGCAAAACACGATATCGTAATCACTGGAGACGAGGAGGGATCCCCCGCGGTGGGAAATACCTATTCATCTAGCAAAGCTGGCGGCAAGCCGGACCGGTTAACCATCACCAGCCTGACTCCCAATGAAAGTATCGACTTTCATTGGGAGTCAGGCCCAACAAATGGGAGCTGGACTGGCAGATGTCTATCTCGCCAAACGGCGACGGAACCAAAGTTAAGCGTACCGGCCGAATAACTACGATTCCCTGGTATATGGCCTCAATGGCGGCCACGATGGACGGCAAAAAAATTATCCAGAAGATGAAGGCAGACCTAGAGGGCTAAATCGCGTCCGACCGGGTATTTTACTGCCAGTTTTTAGACTTGGGTAGGTTGTTCATGGCGGGCATGGGTTCCACGTGCTTAGCCACTATATTCATGGTGCCACCCCGCCGTGAGACTTCACCCCGGATGATTAACATCGGCTCTCTGATAAGCTGACGATACTTGGCGAATTCGCCGGGCCACACCACCAGTGGTATGTGACCAAATTCGTCCTCCAAGGTGAGAAAGACCGCCTTGGCCAGGGGGCGTTGTCGGCGTATCACCAACCCTGCCACGGTGACGATGTCGCCGTCGGCCCTAGCTTCAATGTCGCGGCTGGATAGTATCCCTGGCCTCAGATGTGGCCGGGCCAGGGCCATCAGGTGCCCCTCCGGGTAGAGACCCAAGATGCGATATTCCTCGCCCATAGTCTCCCACTGGCTCTGTTCCGGCAGTTCTGCCATGTCTTGTTCCACCGGCAACGGCAGCGGCGGTTGTGTATTGAAAGCCCGGTAGCGCAGACCAACCTCCCATAGCGCCTGGCGTCGGCCTGTTTTTTTGTTGGTCTTGCTTGGCTCTCCAGATTTAGTCTTGCTTAGTTCTCCAGATTTTGCCGCTGCAGCAGCTTCAGACGCGGCAGTCAGGGCGTCAAAGGCCCCCGCAGTCACCAGGTTCTCGATGGCCTCTCGTTGTAGTCCGGTGCGCTCCATGGCGTCGGCCAGGCTCTTGAATGGCCCGCCTTTATCCCTGGCTGCTATTGCCTGAGACGCCACTGCATCGCCCATCCCGCGAACGTAGCTCAGCCCTAGCAAAAGCGACTCGTTTCTGATGATGCATTTCTCCCGGCTGTGGTTTATGTCCGGATTCAAGACAGCTATGCCGTGGCGTTTGGCGTCTTCCTTCAGGGTCTCGGTGTTATAGAAACCCATGGGCTGTTGATTGAAGATGGCAACGTAAAACTCCAGTGGGTAGTAATACTTGAGCCAGGCCATGTGGTAGGCGGTTGCGCCAAAGGCAAAGGCATGGGACTCAGGGAACATGTAGTGACCGTTGAACTTTTTGAAGATCCGCTCTGCTGCATCTTCCGGAACGCCCAACTCAGCCGCGCCATCCCGAAACTTCTCCCAGTAGTGGCGGATCATGAGTTCATTGTTGCGCCGCCCAAAGGCCCGGCGCATCTGGTCAGCCTCCAGTCCTGTGAAGCCGGCCACGTCCATGGCTACCTGGTTCACCTGGTCTTGGAACAGGATTATTCCCAAGGTCCGCTCCAGAGCCCGTTGCTCCAGCGGATGGTCATAGTCCCAGGGGATACCTTCAGAGCGGCGCTGGATGAACTGGGTGACACCGTCGTTCACTCCCACACCGGGACGCACCGCACCCACCTCGTAGGCCATGTCAGTCAGGTTCCGGGGCTTGATGCGAGGCACGGTCTGCATCTGAGCAGCCGACTCCACTTGAAAGATGCCAATGGTGTCAGCCCGGTGCATGGTCTCGTAGACTGCCCGGTCGTTGAAATCGATACGACTCAGGTCAATGTACTTGCCCTCCCGTTCTTCGATTAAAAGCAGACATTCTTGCATCTGGGATAGGGCGCCCAGGGCCAGGAAGTCGATCTTCACGAACCCGGCTTGGTCAATGCTGTCCTTGTCCCAGTGGCAGATGTAGCGGTCGGAAATGGCCGCCTGTTGCACTGGCACCGTGTCGATGAGGGGCGACGAGCTGATTATCATGCCGCCGGGATGCTGGGCCAGGTACTTGGGGAAGCCGTCCAACTGGGAGGACATCTCAATCAGGTCACGCCAACCCGAAGCGCCGACCTTGTCCTGGTATTCGGGTAGTTGGAGCATCTCTAGCTCCAGTTCTTTGGCATCGTGTGAGTCAACGCGTTTGGCCAGATTATCCATGCCTTGGGCCGGCAGCCCCAGCGCCTTGCCCAAGTCTCTGATCGCGCCCTTCATCTGGTAGGTGCTGATCATGCCGGTCAAAGCAGCCCGGTCCCAGCCCCACTTCTGATGAACTCGAACAATCAGCTGCTCTCTGATGTTGCGGGGAAAATCCAGGTCTATATCTGGCACTGAGCCCAGGTCGTCAGACAAAAACCGATCCAGGGACAGGTTGTACTCCAGCGGGTCGATGTGGGAGAGGCCAATCAGGTAGCCCACCAGCATGGCCACGGACGACCCACGCCCCCTTCCCGGCGGGCGTTCCTCCAGCGGTATCTCGGCATCGCTCAGACCCATTTCAATCATAATCTGCCGGGCCATCTGGATAATCTCGTAGTAGATCAAGAAGAACCCGGCAAGGTTGTGCTTTCCAATCAGCCGGAGCTCTTCTTTCAAGCGGGCTTCGACCTTTTCCCAGTCCTGGGTTCTTTGGCTTGCGCCGCCGTAGCGACGCTCTGCGGCCTGGCGACACAAAGTCTCCAAGTGGCTCTGGGGAGTGGCCCCATCGGGCACTGGGTAGTCCGGAAACCGGTAGACTAGGTCTTTGGTCAGGTCAAAGGAACAACGCTCAGCAATGAGAAGGGTGTTTTTGATGGCCTCAGGGCAGCGGGAGAACAGGGCAGCCATCTCTTCAGACGATTTGAGATAGAACTGATTGTTGGGCCGGCGTTCTTTGTGGCTCTCCTCCAGGCTCCGGTTGTGCTTGATGGAGACCAATGCGTCCTGCAGACGATGTCGTTCCGGAACGTGGTAGTGGACGTTGTTGGTGGCCACTGTGGGAACGCCCAGCCTCTGTGCCAGGTCGATGAGACGTCGGTTGCGGTTGGTGTCTCCCTCCACCAGGTTCTGCTGCAACTCCACAAACACATTATCCGTACCGAACCAGTCCAGGTACTGTCGCAATTGGGCTTCAGCCTCGGCGAAACGACCCTCAGTCAAAAGGCTGGGGATTCGACCGGTACGGCAGCCAGTCAGAAGAATCAGGCCATGGACACGGTCGGGCAGATATTTCAGGTCCAGAGCAGGGTTCTTGCGCTCACCGGCGACATAAGAGTACGAGATGAGGTTTGAAAGCTGGCTGTAGCCTTCCCCAGTCTCAGCCAAGAAGGTCAGGTGAGAGCCGGGTCCAATCTCCGGGCTGTCTTTGCCAGGTTTCTCGTCTTTACTAAGCCTTTTATCTTTGATCGTCATTTCCGCGCCGGTGATGGACTGAATGCCGATAGTCTTGGCCACCTGCGCAAAGTGCATCGCTCCGCACAGGTTGTCGTGGTCGGTCAGGGCCAGCGCCTTGAGCCCCAGGTCATGGGCGTACACCAGCAAGTCCTCCACGGAGGAGGCCCCTTCCTGAAAAGAATAGTTACTGTGACAATGAAGCTCTGCGTACATAAGTGGTGGTCAACGGCCAGCTGTAAGCTTTTTAGGTTGGTTTTTACGAAGGGGAAATCCCCCTGCCCCTTTGCGAGTTACTAGTTTTCCAGCTAGAACACGGCAGATTCTTCGCCACTACGGCTGGCTCAGAATGACAGATAGAGTGGTTGGCACTGAACAAGTTAATCGCTGACCACCCACTACCCTCCCTTTTGCCAGTACCACTGGGCGTTCAGTTGGTCTCGGAAGATGGTTAGGCGGCGATCGTTTTGGGTGGTTATTTGGTAGTAGCGGCGGGATATGGGGCGTTCTCGCCACCATTCGTCATCCACTTGCCATAGGTCGTTTATTGCAGTGACAGCCAGCCTGGTTAAGGCCAAGGTCTGAGGTTCTGGCGCCAGCCGACAAGAACGGGTCGACCGGCTAGAACTGGCAGGCGGCAGGGTCACGGAGATTGGTCGCTCTGAGTTGTTCTCAACAACGTCTATCGGGATCGGCACGTTAAGCGAGCGAAACTGCACGCTCTCTACACCCTGGTTTGCAGTCCCAGTGGCTGTGGGCTTAGGTTTTTGGGCATCTGGCTTTGCAGCCCTAGAATTTGCGGCCCGGGAATTTACAGATCGAGAGGTCATGGATTAAAGGGAACCAGCGCCTGGCGTCTTTCTGGTATTCGCGACCACGGCTCCACCTCCTTCATCTGGTAGATGGGTGGTTTGCCGCCCAACAAGGATTCCAACTGACGCATCATCTCTTTCAATTGTTCCTGCTTGCGAACGTCCGAGAACAGGTTGGCCTGGATTCCAGACTCACCGGTGAACCCGGTCAGGGTCAATTTCATGTCTTCCAATGGTCCAGGCAGGGTCACACTGTCCAACCGGCTTTTCAGCGCGAACATGGTCCGGTCTCTGCTGCCCATGGCTTCTTTGAACCCAAACCGCTTTACCCAGGGCGACTGTCGGTACACGTGGCTTTCAATTGTGGCAGTGCGCACGTAGCGGCCACCAATCTCTGGTCGGGCAAAGGCTCGTCCCAGCAGTGTGCTCAGGGCCGTTAGGATCGGAGTCCAGGTGATGGTTGGAGATGGGAATGTCAGTGACTCTTCCACGATCTGTTGCGGCTCATTAGTTACCAGTGGGCTGTCATCAACCCCGCAAGCCAGCAGCCAAGCACGCCGCCCCGCAGCGCCCAGTTGAGCTTGGACTGCGCCCTCTGACAGGGCTGACAGTTGGCCTAAAGTATGGATACCAAATCGGTGCAGCCGAGACTTGTTGGCCCATGACAGTGGCAGCAAGCCAATGGATAGCCCCTTCAAAAAGGCGGCCATGCCTGCAGAGTCTCGGGGCACCTTGGTGGCGCGCCCTCCCTTGGTGGTCACTGCAGCAATGTAGGCCGGGAATTTCCCTCCTGCCACACCAACCCGGGGATTGAACTCCGTGGGCGCCGTTTGCAACAACGAGGCAATGACCCGCGCCTCACCTCCGTACATCAGGTCCAGGCCTTCCAGTCCCACGTAGGCACAACCCAGACCATCTCTCTCCACCACTGGACTGCGCAGTTCTAAGTCTCTGATCAGCTTGTCGAATGTATCGTTGTAGTAGGGAGAGTCAGCCTGAATCAGGGAAGCCTCTTTGCACCGGGACATGGCCTCTGCAAGAGGCATGCCAGAACGCACGCCAAGGGCTTCCGCTGAGCTATCCAGCACCATATCCTTAGAACCGTAACTCTCGGTGATAATTACCGGTCTTCCACGCAACTGGGTATAGCGGCGAATCTCTGCTTTCACCGGAAGATGGGTAATTAACATGCAGGCTATTGAACGGTCGGTCATTGCTCTAAATTTCCAGAATCAGGGCTGATATTGAGGCTGGTTCCGGCCCTTTTATGAAGCTATTTTCTTGGTGGGCACGGATTATATAGAACGTTTGTACGACATAACAACGACCGCAGGTCACTATCCTTATTTTTTGATTAACCTTTGTTTAAATATGTACCTGGCAAGGCCTTCTTTGCCAAACCGGCTGAGGCGGAATCTGAAGGCTACCGGGCTTGCAAGCGCTGCCTGCCAGACCAAGAGTCCCCCAACGCCAGCCTGGCCCGAAAGGTGTGCAAGTACATTCAAGAGCGGCCAGACCAAATTGAACAATCTGGTCGGTCAGACTCGGTGCCCACCCTAGCCGAGATGGGTCAAGCGGTCTGGAGCAGTCCGTCGCACCTGCAGCGGGTGTTCAAAGAGACCACCGGGGTCACGCCCCGGCAGTACGCATCGGCGTGGCGTCTAGACCGGTTCAAGGCCATAATCAAAGGAGGTCAAAGCATCTCAACCACACTCTACGAAGCCGGGTTCAACTCGCCCAGCAGATTGTACGAGACTTCAGAAGAGCAGTTGGGCATGAGTCCCGACGCCTACAGCAAGGGAGGACAGGGCATGAACATCTATCACACCCTAGTGGCATGCCCAATGGGCCGGCTGCTCGTGGCCGCCACGGACAAAGGCGTCTGCTCGGTGAAACTGGGCAACTCAGATGAGGCGCTAAAAGAGAATCTGCAGTCTGAATTTCCCTCGGCCACCCACCAACAAGACGGAGGTCACCTGGCCATCTGGACCGCTGAAATACTATCTTATTTGGACGGCGAGAAGACCGGTCTCGACCTGCCATTGGACATTCAAGCCACAGCGTTCCAGCAGCAGGTATGGCAGGCGTTGCGGGAGATCCCCTACGGAGAGACCCGCACCTACCAACAGGTGGCTGAAAACATGGGCAAAGGCAACGCCTCCCGTGCAGTAGGAACAGCCTGCGGGGCCAACCCTGTAGCCTTGGTTGTGCCCTGCCATCGGGTGCTGCGCAAAGACGGCGGGCTCGGCGGCTACAGCTGGGGACTGGACCGCAAGCAGTCATTACTGGACATGGAACAGGCCACCAACTAGCCAAGTTGGCAGAGCCATTAGTGGTAAATGGACGTATACTTCATTGAGCCATCCCGATTGATGACTAAATAACTTCTGGTAAGTGGTATCTGATCCAGCCAGATGCCACTGGTAGACTTCATCATCATTTCTGTATCTGCCGCTTCAAACACGAATATATCCAGCCGACGAGCCATTCTTCTGCTCATGGCTGCGGTATTGCTGGCCTTATTCCTTGCTGTCTTCTCACCAGCCGCAGGCTTGTCTGCCGCCGGTGGCAGCATTGAAGTTATAGAAACAGGCGAAGAGGTTGATTTCCCCGGCAACGTAGACTTGTCGGTAACGGCCCGAGGGGATGACAACATTGTCGAAGTCCGGCTCTTTTACCGTACTGTTGGCAGCCGGGTCTGGGCCTACGCCTACCCAAGTTTTGTGCCTTCCAACCGGATCAACGCCAGCCTGAATCTCACGGGAGAAGTTTCAACCTACCTTCCGCCCGGCACGGAAGTGGAATACTACTACGAAATCACGGACGCCCAGGGCAATGTCCTGCTCACCGACGCCACTATTGTGGAATACACCGACACTCGATTTGACTGGGAAGAGGTCAAGGTCGGCCCTCTGACCCTCCAGTACTATGACCAACCTGCATCCAGAGTTAGGGCCGTGGCCAAAAGCCTAGAAGCTGACCTGGAACGTCTCCAACGGCTGCTGAAACTTGACGAGACCAACGAGATCAAGGGTGTGATTTATGCCAGACGGTCACACACCCTGGACGCGTTTCCGCAGCAGAGCCGCACCACCACCGAGCAACAGATATTCCAGGGATTCGCCTTTCCCAGCCGCAGTTTATTCTTGGGTTTGGGAATGGATCGGGGGCTGATTGTCCACGAGACCACTCACTTGTTGCTGAGCCAGGCGATGGGGAATAACGCCCAACCTATTCCTTCCTGGTTGGATGAAGGATTCGCCAGCTTTATGGATCCGTCCGTAAGGGTCTTCAGCGGCGGGAGTCTAGACTCAAGTACCAACCCGCTCCGGGCGATGAACACAGTGACTGGCACACCCCACAACATTGGCTCTTTCTACCAAAAGTCTCTGAGCGTGGTTGCCTTCATGATCAATGATTTTGGTGAGGCCAGTTTCCAGCGCTTCCTTGGCCGACTTGCCAATGGCAGCACCATGGATGCCGCATTGATTGAGGTCTACGGATTTGATGTTGATGGCCTGGATGCCCGTTGGGCAGGGGAGTCCAGCGGTGCTCGGGCTCCAGCGCCTTCAGCCCCCGGCGGTTTTAACCAACAGACCGAACGACCAAATGCCATATTGTTCTTCAATAGCTGGTTGTTGGGCGGGTTGGTCCTGCTGGTCTTGGCTCTGGTTTCAATCCAATTCGTGGCCAACAAACTCCGGCCGGCGGGCGACCCGGAAGAAGGTCTGCAACCGTGGGAAGACCCCAACCTGTGGGACGAAGACGAAAACGTACATTACTAGAGCAAAGTTAAGTCGATCTTTCTCTCGGAGATGCCCATCTGATATGCTCCGTCTGACCAACCAAATCCATGTGTCCAACATTTTATTATTCCAGGTTGCAACCAAATTATGACAACTAGCCAAGGCCAAACACTCGCATTACAACAGTTACTCCAAGCAGCACATCAGACGGTGATGGGCTCCATCGACAGCGTCCAAGAAGCAGAGATACGTCAGATACCCGCTCCAGATGAATGGACGGTTGCGCAGTTGCTGGCCCACATCGCAGAGATTGAGTATTTCTGGATGGAGAAGGCGGTCTTAATAACCAAGGTAGACGACCCAAATATCACCCGCAGTGACGTTGAAAACGACCGGCGCACCGCAGCAGTAGTTGAGCACGCGGACGATTCTTTGGATGAACTGGTGAAGTCATTGGCCTTTGCCAATGAATCGGCCGTAGTAACAGTCGGGGAGATTGCCGCCAGTGACTTACCGAAATTGGGACACCGCGGTGAGAACAACCCCATGACTGTTCAATGCGTTATCGCATTTCTGGCGAAGCACATGGAAGCCCATGCCCTCCAGATAACAGAGTCGCGCAGGCCGATCAGCCTGTCTTAATCAGCCTGTTGGTTGACTGGTTAAGCAAATAATAAGCTTGTCTATTCGGTCAGAACTTACAAGTAAAACTCTGGGTGAATTTTGCCTGAATAGCGGCTTACGGGATTAAATTAACACGCCTGGCTATGGTATCCTTTCGATTATGAAAATAAAACTTCTCCTAGCATTTTTTGCCATCTCAATCACACTAGTTGCCTGTGTTCTGGGGACTCCAGAACCGCAAGCCACCACTGCTCTCAACCCGGAATCTGTTTCTGCCACCGCTTTGGCATCTAATCCCGGCACTGCGTCGGGAAGCGGCCCCGTTAAACAATTTGTTGATTACAACGGCGTCCGCATCGCCCAATATTCAATAGTGCCACCGGTGACGATCGACCCAACTGCCAGATACGTTGCTCTGATCAAAACCAACCAGGGCAACATTGAAATTGAACTGTTCCCTGGCCAGGCCCCAATCGCAGTGAATAACTTCATATTCTTGGCTAATGACGGATTTTACGACGGCGTGGTCTTTCACCGGGTCATACCATCTTTCATGATTCAGAGTGGCGACCCCACCGGGACCGGAACCGCCGGCCCCGGCTATAGGTTC
>Ga0209402_10004619_pt1 | contig 12462 bp, 13 predicted proteins | sample ArcticOcean_MG_C_3_FD_187437 | JGI IMG/M metagenome (GOLD analysis project Ga0209402, IMG submission 187437) | Marine microbial communities from western Arctic Ocean - ArcticOcean_MG_CB8_126 (SPAdes) (version 2) | ecosystem: Environmental > Aquatic > Marine > Oceanic | place: Arctic Ocean... | reverse complement strand
CTCAGGTTTTTTTAAAGCACAGCGAGACTCCCACGGGTATACCGCGATTCCTTTGAAATATGCGTGTTCGCCTTCATCATCAAAGCTTGTAAGCTCTAAACCCGCGCCACCCCATATTTGGAGGTTTGTTCCCGCTAACCGAAGAAACTGATCCCAGTAATACATGAATATCCCAGTCATCTCATCAACACGCATTTGTGCCATATAAGAATCAAGCGATACACACAATCCAGTTTCAGTTATATATGCAAACTCATTTGAACCTGTCTGATCTAACGGGTTACCCGCATTGCGGTCTTCAATACCTGCATGATGCTCTTCCTTGTTTCCTAGTTCATCTATAGGATACAAATGTGCTTTATCCATCTCTGCTTGTAAGCCGCCGTGCGAGGCTTGCGACAATTGATCGAGAAAACCGCCGTCAGATGCTGTGGTAGGCATGGGCACAGCACCCACAATAAAACCACGCGAGTTGGGGTGATTTATAACAAATACACCCGTACCAACAGAGTACGTTGAGACATCATAGGCACCAGAAACGGTAGTACCCCCGAAGCGTAACTTATAGCAAGTTATCGCTGCTCCGCATCCCTCCATGAATACTTTATAGCAACCAATGGAGGGTATGTAATCAACAATAGTCCCAAATTGAAGATAGGGACCATTAGTAAGCGAAAGACGGCGCTGCGATAGCGCGCCTTGCGCATCTTTTAGCGGTTCTTGATCTCCGGAAAGGGCTGGAGCTAAATCTGTATGATGTGCAAGATCATACGCTAAAGCTGTTACATTATCTAAGCCAGTCCGAAGCTGTAGGAGATAATCGTGTAATTTCATATTTTCCGGTTATGAGCCATGAAGCTCTGGGGGTAAATCCCATACCAAATATAACTGCTAGCAGGCTAATGCTATGCGATACCGGACACGTCAGATGACGTGCCTAAGACCCACCGCCCGATCCCGCTGGACCATTTTCAAGCGTCACAAACATTAACTCCATCTGCTCGTTGATAAGCATATCATTTGCAGCAACACTCAATCCAATCGACGTAATAATAACTTTGTTCGCCGTAACAGACGAATTAGCCGCACCCTCCTCCTTACACATACCCGGCTTAAGGTCAATAGTCAAAGTTTTAGTATTACAAGGATCACCATACTCTAGATAAAAGTCTTTCATGATCCCTTTAGGGCCTATAATTCTTGCCATACTGATAGTGCCTTGTGTGCGCCCTGCAATTAAATAAACCTGAGGACAACCCACTTCATACAATCTATTAACCTGTTGTTGGTATTGAATACTAATATTTTGAATCAACAACCCTTCTTCGCAATTTTTTCCCGCGAATGTTATTTTAGCACCGTCGGCTTTGAATCCACCGCCAAGTTCAACTTCACGTCCAAATATGTCAGCCATAATTTATATCTCCAAAATATTATAATGTGAAGTAATGTCTAACTTCACCCGGTTTTTAAACTAAAGTGTTTAACAATCCCTTAAGCTACAATCTGCAAATGGATCTCAAGATTGTTTAACGGCACAGGCACAGTCAATTCTAGATTTGCAACAATTCTATCTTTCAACAATGTATGTTGTCGCAATTCTATAATCTTGCCTTCATTTAACTGTCCGCCAAGGCGAGGAACACGCACCTCTTTGAAGAACGCGATTGTCTCCGCCAAACGACCCCGAATAATATCAATTGTTCCAGGTGTCACATTGGTTTTACCGATAAGATCTTCAACACGCCGTAAGAATAAGTAAGACATCGAATCAACATTCGAAGTAACTTGTTCTTCCTGCGTCAGTACATCACCAAAACCAGCACTAGTTAATGCGTGCCGCGTAGTTACTGGATTAACTTGCGTAACAATCCAAATCCCTTCTTCGGCCATCGTATTAAGCTGCGATTGATTGAACAAATCAACAGTTCTTGTCAAATCATCAAAACCGGCGATTTCTACGTTGGTAAGACCTTGCTGCGGCACAACACCAGAACGAAGTCCCGCGAGTGCAGCACAAAGGTGATAACCTTCATAGGTTACACCGCCAGTTCCCACGGTATCCGGCCATACAGCTTTGATTCGGCGATTGCTATAAACATCCGCCTTCTTGGCAAGCTGAGCAGCCAATTCCGTAGAATTTAGATTTCTCCAAACTTCCAGTTTCTTCGCGGTAGCCACAGCCACCGTGCTTTGACCAGTCTTGAGACGAATGGTGTCTTCCGAAATAACCATATCAATCACATATTCAGTGTAGACGGTATCACTCCAGCCATCCGTGGTGTAATCAAAACGCATGAGATCGCCGGGCTGCACGTCACTTGTGATGAACTTAGCATTACCCGCTTCAGCAGTCACAAGAACGAACTGGTTACCGGCAATATCTGGATCATCTTCAACGATCGCGAGTACCTCTTCGCTATCAGACGTTGTCGTACTATTTACGATAACCTCTGTAGCATCCGCGGCAAGGCTAAGCCACATAGACCGCCACCTGCCGTTTTCTGGCGAAGACTGTGAATCTACGTGCGCGGCCCATAGCCCTAGCACGGTCGAATTACGTGTTAACGGTACAAGCCCGTAAACATCATCACGACCAACCAGTAGCTCAAGACAATCTATCCAACTATTATTATCATTGGGGTTAGCGATAGCAGTGTACTTCACTTCTGTGCCATTAGCATTTTCTAATGATTTAAACACAGCCCATTTCAATTCATTGTCAGGATGCAACTGACCTGGAATATCGTCTAGATTCGCGACATCCCTAATAGTAAATACACTATTTGCTTTAGTTGCGATAAACGCACGATATTCACTATAAATCGTCGCTTCCGTAATATCTAATGGTTGCTCCACGGCACTGTCTGTCCATGAAGAATCGTAAAGTGTAATACCCGGATTCACATCAAACCCGGTATCAAGAATACCCGCGTCGCCAAGAACATAATTGAAAACGCCCGGCGAACCCGCGCGTTTACGTGCGATCTCTACATCGATCTTAGCAATATAAAGTTTTACGTTACAGTCAATTCCCTCATCAATAAGTTTCTGCGGGATATTGTTGTTTAACACAAGAATATCCTGATTACCCTCGTATTGCGAGGTTGCTGTAATGTAATAAGTATCATTTTTAGCAAGTGCGGTACCTGTAAACGTAATAGTCAAACCGTACGTACCAACGGTTACCGCAGAAGCAGACGTTGTTACATTGGTCGGACCACTTACATCAACACCTGTAGTAGTCGTCACTGAAATCTGAGGACTGTTAGTTGAAGCAATCGTTCCGCCTTTAGTTACTTGCACAATGTACGTCGTATCTGCCGTACCGGTGTAAGTAGCACCTTTGGCGTGTGTAATAGGCGTCCAATCTTGTTGAACAGCCACAGACCACTCTTGGCCGACAACAAAATCATCCTGACTGACATCAGCGGCAGCCGCAGAAAGTGAACAACCGTAAGGCCCTTCGTTTTCGCTATAGGTTACTGTTAGTCCTCTCGTACCGATCGCCGTAGCAACACCAACAGCCGACGGTGTTACGTTGTCTTTATCATCACGACCACTAGCAGAGCGTACACGCAGTCTAGCTGTCGTGTGATCCAGTCCCGTAGACGCTTGCGTTACGGTAACGGTGTACGTCTCAGAAATGTCACCATCTACAGCGCCTACGTAAGCACTACCAGTTGCCGTAGCCGAAATACAGTTATCCGCTCCAGCAGTTTTAGTGATAGTCGCTGATGCGGAAGTAGAACCAATATTATTGGCATCTGCTGTCGATGTGCCAATAACAGCTGCGACGACTGTCCCGCGAATATCTTTTATCGTAGTACGCACAGATAACGCACCAGTCGAAGCTGTGCCGGTGACATCTACAGTATCACCAATTTTAACATCGCGATCTTTTAAAGAACTATGACGCGAATAGGTGGTAGTTGTACCATTTTTAACAACGGCGTTAACTTTGTAATTTACCGCAGATGATTTAATCCAGTTTTTATACTGGGCACCACTGACAGGAATACATGTGCCGTAACCGCCACTTGTGCCGTCTTCGTGATACTTTAGAAGAACGTCATCTGCATACAGAGTGAAGTACCCTTGATCCACAAGACCGCCGGTCGGACGACTCGGGTAAGCATAATTTGACGTACTTAAAGGATCATAAGCACCCAGTTTAATTTTGGCTTTTTCAGTATCTATAGAATATCTAAGCAATTCTGCATTACCGCCTGCGATATGCGATCGCAACGGATCAGTAATAGCTGTAGGCAGTAAAGTGAATTCTTGAAAAACAAGAACTTGCGGTAACGTATACATTAAGATGCCCTCCGTGGCACAGTGTTAGTTTGTTAGCACGTTGGCGGAAATAACTCCGAAATACCAATTCGTTTAAGTTTTGGAGTATGCTGGCGAAGAACCCAAACGTCTGACCACCCATACATAACAGTAATAGGTACGCCATAACATTCATTTGCTTCTTCTATTTCCCCTAATGCTCCTACATCCATTAATTCAAAAAGCATTAGGTTAAAATACTCGCGAAAAACCGGAGCAAAATGCATCATCATCCGGTATACTTCCGCTGCAAGTATTTCCGCTTCGGCACCCTCCTTAGCGATACAGAACAGCGTGTGACTGCCTCGCCAGAATTTGATGTGCTCATCAAACCCGTCAGATGTTGTGCCACTAAAATTATTTAAGCTGACCTTTTGTGATTTCCACGTATTACGCTTAATAATCACTGCCGGTCGGCTTCCGGTTTTGCCCGGTGTCCACACCGTGGCATCCTCAATGAGGATTCCTGTGTCGTCTCCTTTTTTCCAGAGACGCTTTCTAAACAGCTTATGCTCTATGTTACTGGCATCACTAAAATGATCAGTCAATAGAATCCGCATCAATCCAGTCATAATGATTGGACGCGGACCTAATGAACAAAGGGGATTTGGTTGCCCGTCTGTCCTATCTTCGGGAAAGCCAACTTTGGCATCCTCTGCGACAGGGTCTTCGGGGCAATACGGAGCTGCCATCCAAACCACCTCTCAAATTAGTCTTTCTCTTTATCAAGTATACCCGATATCTGTGCGTCTATGTCAGACGGAACTGTCCAGTTTTTGACGCTATAGCGAGTAAACAACCCGCCGCCTCTTTTTTTATCTGTCTCTCTGTCCTGCAGCGGAGGTGCTTGCGGCCTTCTCGGAGTCTTTGGCATGTCCGGAATAAGCTGTTCCGGATCAATGTCCGCTGGCTCCGGCACATCAAAAAATGAATCTTCTATGTGCGGCATTAATTACCCTCCAATGGGATAGTATAAACTATGTCACTAGCTTCCACCAACCGAAGTTCCGCGGCTACGTGTACAGGTACTTGGTTAATTTCAGCCAAATGTTTAACGCTATGTACGATATAGCGCTTATCACTATCTTTTTCGACCCAAATGTCGCGACTAGATATACCCGGAACACCGATAAAGGAACCCCGAACAACAATGTCAGATATTGTGCCGCGATTTAAACTGTTATCTTTTTGCACATGCTGCGTCTCAGGACTCAAATCATACATAATGTCTTGCGCGGCCTGCCAATACCCATCAACAATACCAGTCCCCTGACATGTAGTGCAATTAGAATCCGTAATGCCGCCCGTATGCGGGTCGAGGCATTCGCCACAAGCAGCTCCGTGTGTTTTTCTTTTTAATAAATAGCCTTCATGGCTAACAAGCGATCGGGCTTTCAGCTTTATACGCCGCTGCATTGCCCGTAACACAAGCCACTGATGCTTTTTTAAGTTACCTAAAATATTGGCGGGCTTAGAATAATATACGCCCTGCGGTGTCGTTAATTTAACACGATAAACAACATCAAACTTTTTACCGAACACCCGTTGTTTATCATCATCTGCCGTACCCCCGGATGGGATAGTGTCGCAATTGTACGAATGGGCATTGATAAAAGAAGAACCAACAGCACACCATTCCGAATCCGCACCACCGCTGTTGTAATTTACTTGGATCTGAAACGTATGCGGTTGAATGTCCCGAAAACCTTTACGCAAATGCCAGCTTATTCGAGTTACGCCTGTGACAGCGTAATCGATAAACACACGACTAAATACGTTGTCTCGAGTATTAGGCATAATTTAGATATACGTTAACTACGATTTTCTTAAAAAAGCTAAATTACCTGGAATGGTTTCAACTAGATCGTAGTAAGGATCAATAAAATGTATCCAATTAGATCTTAAATCTTTTCCTCTTACTTCATTCTCAATAATTATTAACGTAGGAGTAAATTTTTCAAAGTCGCACGCAGCTAATACTTTGTCTTCGCTTGTTTCAACATCTAAACTGAAAAAATCGGCGTTGGCAAACTGCGGGTACTTAGAAATTAACGTGTTAACGGTTAAGCATTTTTCTTTTCTAATCGGGTATACTTCACCGCGGTAGTCACCTATTGTCGAATACTCCACGCCAAGATAACTTCCAGCTGTAGCAGAGTCACACATATCAATTTCGCCGTCATAATCTGTAACCGCGATACTTAAATGTATGTCGTTAGGCCGGTATTTTTTATGCGAATCGCTTTGTGTGATTCCTTCGTTGCATACCCATGCCCCGTATGGATCAATTGTTAATCCTGTCCAACCTTTTAAATACAAACCATAAGTATTTGAAATCTCCGTTGCGTGTCCAGCACCGATATCTACATAAGTACCATTAATAACATCACCTAAATAGTTATCTATTATTTCTTCTTCGCGGTGCTGTGCGTAAACCATGTTATTTACTCACTTTTCTTAGAAAAACTAAATTACCTGGAATGGTTTCAACTAGATCGTAGTAAGGATCAATAAAATGTATCCAATTAGATCTTAAATCCTTTCCTCTTACTTCATTCTCAATAATTATTAACGTAGGCGTAAATTTTTCAAAGTCGCACGCAGCTAATACTTTGTCTTCGCTTGTTTCAACATCTAAACTGAAAAAATCTGTATCCGCAAACTGCGGGTACTGCGAAATTAAAGTATTAATAGTTAAGCATTTTTCTTTTCTAATCGGGTATACGGTGCCGTACTGCGTACCTACTGTCGAATACTCCACGCCAAGATAACTTCCAGCTGTAGCAGAGTCACACATATCAATTTCGCCGTCGTAATCTATAACAGCAATGGTTAAATGTATGTCGTTAGGCCGCAGTTTTTTATGCCCAGCAGCTTCTTGCTCCAGCGCATCAATTGTTAATCCTGTCCAACCTTTTAAATACAAACCATACGTGTTTGAAAGATCACTCGCGTCACCTGCGCCAATATCTACATAAGTGCCGTTAACGACATCGCCTAAATATTTATCTATTATTTCTTCTTCGTGGTGCTGTGCGTAAACCATGCTACTTTCTTTTTTATTAACTATATCTAGACATAACAGAGCCGAAAGCGTTATCTGCATTTAGCTGAGCTTTGCGATGTATCACTAGCTGTCTAAACTCTTGCAGCCTCTCAGACCACGCGCGGTTGTAGTCCGGAGCTTTATTCTTATCGTCAATTTGTGTGCCGCCCGCGTTATACGGAAGACGATTACGTCTGTAATGTTCCTCAATAATCTGGAAAAGAAATAATTGAATTCCTTTAAGCCATATTTCTCTAAAAGGAAAATTCAAAGCTGTAAATATCGCATTAGAAACTGGGGGCGGCTGCTCATTCCAATATTGCACACATCTTGTTGCGGCATGTGCAATTTCTGCTACATCATAGTCGTGATTATCTATCAATTCATTTACTAGCGGATCACTATCACGAATGGAAAGCCGCACATCATCTATGGTCGGGGGGCCTTTTGTGCCAGATGTTACCCACGGACTCTTCTCATTGTAGACAAACATCTCGTTCGTAAGCACAAGCTCTGCACTAGTATTAAAAACACCTGCATTCGCTAGCCATACGCCGGTGACATCCATCACCTGTGTCTTAGGAATAGTGCATTTAACAATGCCGTTTTCAGCGTCTATAACCGTGCCAGCAACACTGAACACACTAGTATCCTGTAAAGATGCTTCACGAAATCTTGCTTCAATTTTACTAGTTGTTGGAGTAGAACTCGAAGAACTCGAGTCTGTAGAAAAACCAAATGTTGTTAGATCAACAGCCTCACCACAATCATCACGAAATGTAAATTGTAAATGTGCTGTAGTACCTTGCGTAACTCTAACGGCACGTTTACGTTTTTTTAACGCTTCGTCATAACTCGTCGTAATTTGCGGCGTCTTTATTGAATGATCTTGGCTCGCGGCCATAGCAGACCTCCTATAAAACAAGACATGGAGAACTGCGAGTAAACGCTATTGTAACATACAAAAAGCGGCGAGATAAGTTATATCTCGCCGCTTTAATATCTAAACGACAAAAGCAACCATTAATAGTCGCCGGCAGTACCGATGGAATGCGAAGAATACGAACCCCAACAAGGGTCAGCAGAAGAAAAACTTCCATTACTTAATGCAATGACCTTCGTATCACCAGTAGTAGCATCGACTAAATGCAAAGCAGGACTTTTGGTGATAGCAATCTTCTCTCCGCCAACCGCTCCAGTATTGATGGCTGTCTCGAGACTTCGTCGAGCGCGATCATTTGGAGTGGCCTTAATGAGATGGGATTGGATATCGCCAAAAACCGTAATTTCTTCACCCGAAGCAAGGCGACGCCCATGCGGCGGAAGAAACCCGTAATAGGCTTCCCGCGCCAGGGTGTTACGCACTGACGAGTAAAGGCAAGTTGCCGCAGTGTTTACTTGATTGACAGCCATAAATATATCTCCCAACAAGGGGTTGTACGCAATTAATAACTAGCTTTCTTGCTTTTCTGCAATCTCACCGCCAGCAACCATATGCGCATATGTAAGCGCCGCTTGCTTAGCGATAGGATTAGTTTGCGCAACCGCAGCGGCGGTAGCAGCCAATTGCGCGTCTTGGTCAGACGTATCAGCAGCTTGCTTCTGCGGGGTATTATTCCCAGTAGCCGATTGCAAAGCGTAATCAAGAAACGGATTCCCGGTTTCGTTTGCAGTCTCTGCTGCGGTTTTATAATTACCTTCGTGCTCAGCCGTCTGTAATGTAGCCCCAAGTTGAAGTAACTGTGCGGCTTCGGCTTCCGTGTTAGGCTGGAGTCCATAAGCAGACAGCTTCTCAAAGAACGCTGGTGCGTGAATCTCCTGAGCCATGAACACAGCAGCTTCTTGCGCCTGTTCGTTCGTAGGAAGTTGGTTACTCATGGTTTACCATAACCCTTTACTGTGTGTTAAAGCCTCGCGGGTTGGTAACATCCCAACCCACGAGGTTTAATTATTAAACAAATTACGCAAAATCAGCGATCGCGAGACCACCAGTATGACCAATCGATCCGCCCAAAGTCTCGTAGGCGAAAAATTCAATCATGTAGGCCTCACGCTTTACGTGCATCGTAGTGTCTTCCAAAATATACGATTTGCCAATAAAGCGAGGATCTGCGAAAAAGTACATACGATCGTCGGCGACAAGATCGCGCTTAATCGTAATAATAAATTTCGCATTCATGAAATTGGCCTCAGAGAAACCATTGGTGAGAAGATCTTGAGAAAGGTCTCCACCAACTTCATCCCGACCGAACTTCATAATTTCGCGAATAGTTACATTGTTAACCAGTACCGTGTTAACTTCGAGATGACTCGGAGTCTTGGGCATGATCTTAAAAGCTTCTTGCAGCGTGTCACGAGTGATACCGCCAAAGACAGTTTCGTGCTGAATAACGCCAGAAGTCGGAACGGTTTGATCCGCACCAACTAGGGCCGTATTCACAGCCGTAAGAAATTTAGAATCTTCCTCTGCTAGCATATCTTTGATAGCATTATCGCTAAGGACCTGACGAATATCCATCTGCCACGTACGTAGCTCGTCAATATCCTTCACAAAACGCGGCGTAACAATCCGATCAAACATAACACGGTAACGTGGACCGCGGATATATACATTAATCGGCAGCGTCGCAAACGGAATGGAAATAGCAGCCGGAGATCCAGGCTCTTTATCCACAACGATCACGGGCTTGTCAGTATCGACTTGCCGATCAAGATCGTCATTAGAAACCTGCACTGGCGGCAAAATACGACGGTAAAAACCGTCTTCACGAACACGCACTCGAGTGAACTCATTAACTGCATCGAGTGCGTTTTTTTCCATACCCGGCGTAGCGAGCTGATCGAAGAACGCTTCGTTCAGTACTTGAACGTCACTAGGTGAACTCATCGACCAAACCTCCATGAAAATTTTATCTAACCCATCTTAGGTTAGTTTAGTTATTAAATAGTAAAGCAACACTATTACGTACCAGCTGTATCACTCCGAGGAATGTAGCAAGGCCAAAACGTAAGCGTGCTTACACCGTGGGCATTAGTACCAGTCGGACCCGCAGTTTGCGTAGTCTGATTGTCACCGCCAACATGCGCCGAGCAAACACCACAAATCGAAACTGCTGACGCGGCGATTGTAGTATTCACAATTTTGCCGTTGGTAGTGGATACAGCCCGATCTGCCGTTAACACAGTATTAAGGGCATAAGTACCCGTCGTCTCATACTCAGTTGTCTGCAATTCATAAGCACCCGTAGCAACAAGACCAGACATAACGCCAGTCGGCGAAATAGGGGTCCAATGCGTGGTACTCGTAGTAGGAGAAACACCACTGTTGTAAACGTCAGGGTGATCACTGCCGTTCCAAAGGAAAATAGGCATCTCGGTACCACCAGCACCAAGATCAAATTCTCCCGCAGAGTTAAGGTGAGCTACTCGCCCAGCCGGTACAGCAGTGCTGCCCGTCAGAAGCGAAGAAGTCAATTTTGCTGACTTATCAAGGGCAGCCAAATGGAACCAACCTTTTACGGCCTCCATCGCCTGCTCAAAGCCTTGTGCAATTTGTCCAGCCATGAGATTTATAACCTCCGTATCGAGCCTTTAATGGTTCGTTTTTAATAACAAATTAAAAACTACAGCTACTAACTGCTGCCGAGAATCTTGTCATAAAACCCGCGACCCGCTTCTGTTGAATTCTGATCGGCAATTTTTTGACCACAATACGCAGTTGATTGCGTACTGCTAGCGCTTTTAACGTGGCCAACTTCACTGCCAATAGTTTCAACTTCATCAGAATTGCGATGACAAGAAACATCACGCAGCATTTCCAACGCGACACTCGGGTCGGTAAGTGCTGCAGCAACTTTTTCTTTTTGAGCCTCATAGATGCGACCGTTTTTATACATAGCATCCACAGCTTCAGCTCGCAAAGACGCTTCCTTCTCAGTTTCCGTTTTTTTATCCTGAAGCACAGCTTGTGCTCTTTTCGATATTTGATTATTAACCAATGTAGAAGCGTGAATAACACGGGCTCCCGCAGTAGTCAATTTAGATGAGCTACTCATAATTAATCCTCTTTCGAGAAGTTTCGTTAAATAATGTAAACAAAAGTTGGCTAAATTTAGTTTCTGCCAACAAGTTCACTCACATAACCTTTCATATAATCCCGAACTTTACGCTTGGCTGTACCCTGTTTAGCTTCTGTAATTCTATACTTACCACTTCGCTTATGCGATTCAACAGCAGCCGCAAGTTTAGCACCCGCGAGTTCCGGGGGCAGCTCAGGAGCCGGAGCTTCACCACCCGGAGGCATTCCGCCACCAGGAGGCATTCCGCCACCACCTTCAGGAGGCATTCCACCGCCGCCGCCTTCCATCGCAGCAGCAGCAAGTGCCTCAGGGGGAATACCAAGTTCTTCTAAAGCCGCAGCCAATTCTTGTATGGCAGCTTCTTCATCCATGCCACCAAGCTCGGGGGGCACACCGCCGCCAGCAAGCGCTTCTTCCGGAGCACCACCAGCAAGCATTTCTTCCGGAGCGCCACCAGCAAGCATTTCTTCCGGAGCACCGCCTTCAAGAGGCATTCCACCGCCACCACCAGGAGCACCTTCACCAGCCATAGCTGCAAGAATTGCTGCACCACCATCATCAGCAGAGTCCTGGACTTCTTCTGTCCCGTGAGCTTCACCTTCGCCTTCACCGCCAAGGATATCTTCTAAAGGATTACCCCCGGCTTCTTTTTTCAAAGAACCAGAAAGGCGTGAAATATAGTCCACAACAAGATCAGCCTGATGCTGTGCCGCTTTTACAGTTTCACCCATAACAGCAGCTGCAAAAGCATCCGACTCATCTGCCGCAGTATATCCAACATCAGCCGCAGCACTTTTCGAAGCGGCATCATTATGCGTTTCCGGTTGTGCTAACTCTGCCTTTTTATTTTCGTCAAAAAAAGCATTTGCAAGAACAGCATTTACATCATTACCCAGCTCAGCAGCAAGTTTGAAAAGAGCAGCATCTGACAGCGATTCAACACTTTCACGCGTAACAGACGAATACTTTTCACCAATATCACCACTTGCCGGATGGTCCGTG
>Ga0209402_10004617_pt1 | contig 12464 bp, 8 predicted proteins | sample ArcticOcean_MG_C_3_FD_187437 | JGI IMG/M metagenome (GOLD analysis project Ga0209402, IMG submission 187437) | Marine microbial communities from western Arctic Ocean - ArcticOcean_MG_CB8_126 (SPAdes) (version 2) | ecosystem: Environmental > Aquatic > Marine > Oceanic | place: Arctic Ocean... | reverse complement strand
TCTCATTCATCATTGCAAAAACATTCTCAGCATAAGCATTTCCACCTTGAGCAATTTGGAACACTGACATAGTAAGATATTTATAGTCAGGTTTATATTGCATGTTATAGCTCAAGTCACCTCTTACGGTATAAAACTGGGTTCCAGTTTCTTGTTTCAACATACTGTCATTCCATTTATCGTAAGGTACTGGATCGTGATTATTATGTGCGTTATAAATGGCATCTAACTGATCAGCTGGAATTGGAAATAATCCTTGATGCATTCTTACATATTGACCCACATTAGGTCCATTAAGCACAAGAAAAGTATTTACTGCGCCTAATTCATTTTGATGTGCTTTATTGTGATGTATCATTGCGCTTTCAAAATCTGTAGCTTTAACTCCATCTCTAATGCTTAGAGAAGATTGCATATGGTATTGTCCAAAAACAATACTTGAAAACATCATCATTAATAATATTTTTTTCATTTTAACCTCATTTTTGTATTTATTGAATATATATTATAAAAGACTTATAAAGCAACTCTAATGACATAAGCATAGAAGTTTTTCACTTTTATTCTTGTGTCATTAATGAACTGGCTGATCTTTGGTATTTGGAAACTTTAATCTATTTACATTCGAAATAAAATCAATCCCAACATTATTAAAAATATATAATTTAAAAATGAAAACAAAAACTTATTCAACGTCAAATTTTGGAACATCAATATCAATAGTATTTGGCGTAAATCTAGTAGTGGGAGAGCTGATATTAACAGGTAAATTAGATAACTCATTAGAAGTTCTATCGTCTTGATTGATAAAAATTATTCCAGAAATACCGGCGCTACCATCAGCATGTTGAGAAGCGTAACCTGCTGCTACTATATTATCTCGCCACATAATCGCAGTTTTGAAACGAGATGCTCTATCTGATAAGGCTGAAGGAACATAAATGCTAGATATATTATCACTTGTATCATAATAATATAGTGCACCAACAAATTTATTCGTTACATCTGACCAAAAGTCGCCAACAATAAGTGCAAATTTTGAACTACTTAAATTAATTGTAATCGCATCCATTGCCCAAGAACCGTTGTAGTTGCCTATATAGTCGATTTCACCAGATGAACTGAAAGATGAATAACGTAAAGCCGCTAATTGAAATCCTACGCTAGTTGAAGAAGTCCAAAAAGGAGAAAGATTCATTTGTTCTAAATCTGATGTAGTTGGATCTGCTATCACTGAAGAAAGATTGTATCGGTTTGATGCTATATTTGAACCACCACTATTTGGTTCAAAAGAAGACCATCCATAGAAATTAACATTATAAGCAGTGTCACCAGTTGTATTAAATTTTGAAAGAAGTATACTATTTCCATCTGGACTTGAAACATCAATATCAAAAGAGTATTCATCTCCACTGCTTTGATGCCATCCCCAACTACTAATAAATGCAAAATCAGATAATCTTATTGAGATAACTGATGGATTTATACCAAAAGTAGTGCTTTCATAGTGATTAGAAATAGCAAGATATGTTTCTCCGTTAGTTCTATAGCTCGCTAATCCAGTTACTGTACCACCTGTACTAAGACTTGTAATATAAGTTAAGTTAGAATTAAATTTATAAATGTTAAATGTACCATCGCTTTGATTGGAAAGTGCATATATTTCGTTATCAACTACAGCAATATGAGAAAAACCTCTGGTGCTTGAAGTACCTTGTGAAGCAGTAGAAATAATATTACCATTTTGATCTATTTTAACCAAAAGTCCATCCTGATTGGTTGTGGTTGAACCGTTCATCAATACACCAGCAGCAACCAATGAACCATCTTGAAGTATAGCAAGATCATTAAAAATTGCATTATCAAAAGTAACTAAAAAAGAAATTAATTGAAATGATTGAGAATCAACAAAACTACTAGATATAGTTGATTGAATTCTGATTTTTACACTTTCTCCCGATGATTCCCCTTGTGTATTCCATGAAAAGGACGTTCCTACAAAATCATTTTCAATTGTTTTTGTTTTAACCCATACACCCCCTACTTGATCCCAACGCTCTATATCTACAGGTTGTTCAGCATGGGTATTCGTCCAGCTTAAATTAATAAGATCTCCTCCATCATAGGTTGATTGGGTGGTAGAAGTATAATTAATATTTTGACCAGTAATGGTAAAAGCATTAAAAGATGCAGATGTATTTTGATTGGCAATTATTTGCACTGATCTAGTTTGAGTGTATTTGCTTGTTCCTGCTCCAAGCAAATCAACTTTAATCGATACAGTTCCAACTGTTAATCCGGATTTAGAATATGATGCTGTTCCGTTTACTAGTGTGACGGTAACTGGTGTCTGATTATTGATAGTAATACGTACTTGATCTACATCCGCAAACTGAGACTGCGAACGATTTGTAGCCATTGAATCAACCAAATCCTCAGAAGGTTTATTAAAAGTCAGAATAACTCCACCGTACTTTCCTTCGTTATATTGTTGGATATCTTCACAAGATGAAACAAATAAAATAGTAGGTAATATAAATAAAAATAGTTTTTTTATCATGGTATAGTAACTCCTATATCAACGCCTCCGGTAGGATCAGAACCGCCGCCACCGCCACCGCCGCCAGCAGCTGCTAACACTAAGAGCAATAAAACGCCTAAAATTAAGCCCATATTCATACCACCTTCATCGTCATCATCAGTTTTTTCTGAAACAACAGCGGTTGGTACATTTCTGGGTTTAGATACAATTACAGTTGTTATCGCTGGTATAGATTGTTTTTTTTCTTTACTTTTTTTATTATTTACTGATGGTTTCTTAGTCACAACAGTAGAATTAGGTTGCACAGAATTATTCTGATTTAAAATAAGAGTAACTTGAGCATAATCACTATTTTCAACTCCGTCAAATACATAAAAAATAATATCATCTTCTTTTCTATTTTTAGTGTTGGTGTATTCATACTGATCTTTTGTGCCTTTAACTTTTTCAAGTTTACCAAATGGAAGTTTATACACTTTAGTATTCAGTCTTGATGCATCTAGTACGTCTTCATCTAAACCTTCTAACTTAATGGTAAATGTATCACTTTTAGGACCATTATAAGTTCTACTAACAGCAACAGGCTTTTTGTTCGTAACCGAAATTAAAACAGTAGCTTTGTTACTTCTAGATCCACTTTCATCCTCAGCTAAATAGTCAAATGAATCGGAACCTACAAAACCTCTTTTTGGAGTATAAATAAATTTATTATTTTTTGTAGATTTTAAGCTTCCATTTGCCGGGTCTTTTGCTACATAATATTTAATGACATCTCCGTCTTTATCAAAACCTCTAAAGAAATCTTCATGCTCAATGTCATGCAAAGTTACAATTTCAAAACTATCAGCCTCTGGAAGGTTATTAATAGAAGTTATAGTTATTTTGACATCAACCTCGTCACTATATTCGACTCCATCAAAAACACGAAACTTGAAAGAATCTGAACCAGTGGCATTTTGATTAGGTATATAGGTGACTTCGCCAGGGTTTCTATTATTAATATCAAGCTGTCCTCGAAGTGGGTCTTCAACCAATTCAAACTGTAATTTATCGTTATCACTATCAGTACCTTTAAGAATAAAAGTTTTTTCTGAACCTTGTTGTAAGCGCACACTCGTAGCCTTCGCTGTTGGTGGTAAATTGGTTACATAAAATGATATCATCTTAATATTACTTCTAATAGCATATCCATTTTTATTATCTTTATAGCTGACAAAATACGTGGCAGAATCAATTCCCACAAAACCAGGATTAGGAGTATAGACAAGCTTATTATTTGTTCCAATTCGAATAGAACCGTTTGAAGGTGAAGATTCAATTTCAAAAGTCAAATCTGTATTATTTACAGATTCCTTAGCTATTGATGCACTTAAAAAATGAGAAATACTTCTTCCATGCTTTCCATTAACAGTAACATCTTTAACTATTGGAATAACAGCTCTGTCATTAAGACTCTGAACACTTAAAAATGGTTCACGACTAAAATAACTCGTAAAAAGATTAGCTGTAAGGCTGGTTAAATCAAAAACTAGGCTCTCTTTTTGTTCGTTGCTTGTTGATCCCCTAACTTCTAAAAACTGACTAGTTGTTTTTTCTTTTCCAGTTTTAACATCTATAAGCTTTAAAGTAACTTCAAATGATAAGATACGTCGCGATGATTCATCATATTTAGCAGAAACAACAGTTCTTTCAAGTAAGTAATCAGCTGTAACAAGTTGATTAAAATTATCAGAAGCTTTTCCAGACGTAACTTCGTCCATCATTTCTTGCATGCTTTGTTCTTTAGCGGCAGCAAAAGTACTACTCCAACTAGTAGTTGTAAAACTTTGTGACCATTCTGTTTCTTCCGTTAAAGTGATAACATTACCAAGAGCTTCGCTTAAATAGTTATCAAAAGATCTATTATACTTTATGTTTAAATCAAGTGGAGGATCATTTTGTAAGGAAATAATTACTTCACTATCTTGTGGTATAGCGATAAGAAATGATGATATGAAGACAGTTAGTAGTAAAATTTTTTTCATTTTTCCTTATAAAACCCCTAATCCATACATATTAATTAAAATTGTTTCTTATATCCAGTATAATTAATTTATAAAAATATATTAAGTGATTGGTATTATTATCTGCTATAAAATATTTTTTTCAATTTCTTTAGCAATAACGCTACCCTCTTTTCTAACCTTTTTCATTAGATTGTCTAGCGCTTCATCATAGCCTAAGTAAGACAATCCTTTTAAACTTTCCACTGGCAATGAAAAAATAACATATCCATTTAGATTATCGATTAATGAAATACTTACCTCGTCTAAATGGTGTAAGTATACTCCTATTGATTTATTGTACTTTTTTTCATATTCCAATGCATCTACTTTTAATGTATATATAGCAGTATCATCAATTTCTAGCTTAACAGATATACTGTTAGTAAACACAGAATTTAAAGTCTTCGCAACTCTTTTTGATACTTCTTCTTCTGAAAAATTATTTTCAAAATTTAAAATTAAAGGCTGCGGCTTTATAGTATAACTAAATTGAAGGTTTTTTAAATTTGTATTATTAAAAATCTCATGAGAAGAAAGTAGTTCATTAAAATTGAGTGATAACTCAAGACTAACAAAGGATGAATTCCTTATTTTATCACTAATAGGAACAACAATGTTTCCGGATGAGTCAAAAGATGATATATTCTTATTTTGAAAATATACCACATCTACTTTACCGCTAACAATTTTTAATTTAGAACTATTAGATATAAATGATATCTCTAAAAAATTAGATCTATCGTCATAAACTGAGTATGGAATTGTATAATTATAAGCAGGTTTGATGCTAGAAAGAGATTTTATATACTCATTTTTAAGAGAATTTTTAGCATCACTAACTTTTTTCTGATATGAAGGATCAATCAAACCAAAATAATTATTATCAATTTTTTCATATAAATCATTTAAAAATGTTAGATAATCATATAATATAGAAAAATTTGATGAACTTAAAGACTCAAATTGATTAAGGGCAGAAATTAAAGAACTGCGTTGCTTAATATTAAATGCTTTCTTATTCAATCTAACTAAAGTATAATATTGTGAATCACACCTTCCCTGCGAAACAACTTCATACTCTAATCCATAAATTTTTGAAGAAATATCTACATCAAATTCAATACTTTCAGAATAACTTGAATATGAGTCATTCATTTCCTCATTAACTTTTAAGGATAAGTTAGAATTAACATCTGAGTATATAGATGATGTTAATTTTGAAATAGCAGTTGACAATACCTCGTTCGATATTTTATTGATTTTAGTTTTTCTTGAAATATCCTGAATAGAAAAACCATACCAATAACTTTTATCTACAGTGTACTTTTCAAAAACTGACTGGCAGCTTTGCGCATTAGATATAGAAAAAAGTAATGCGCAAATTATTGCATATCTAAGTAAATACATTATTTTTTAAAAAAATAAATAATTATTACTTATTGTACTTCAGCTGCTTTACGAGCTCTAAGTTTCTCAATCTCGTCTTCTAAGTCTGCAAACGCTTCTTTAGCAGCGGCAGCTCGTTTTGAAGCTTCTAAAGCTTTACGTTGAGCCTCATATTTTGCAGCTAACGCTTCATAGTCAAATGTTGTTAAAACATATGCCTTAACTCTACCATTATCTGTTTCACAGAAAGAACGCTTAAGAACTCTGAATCCTTCTACTTTTCCGTCAACTACGGTCTTAAAAGCTGCTGAGAAATAATCTGCATCACTCTCTGAAAGACCAGAATCAATCATTACATCTTTTACTAACGCTTCAACGAAAGCTTCTTCTGCTGCAGCCATTTGGGCTCTAGCAACATTTTCTGCACGCAAACTAGCCATCCCAGAGTTTTTACTCTCTCCTTCGTAAGCAAAAGTATCTGTTGGTATATCAATCATCCACACTGGCATACATGCAAGGCCGTCCTTAACAACCTTCATTGGCTGTTCAGAAACAGACATCCCTGGATTAGTTGATCCGCATGAAACTAAAACTAATAATAATAGACTTGTTAGAATATTTTTCATCTTTACCTCTTTTATTTATTTTTTTTTGTCTAAAATGAATTAATCAACTAATGTTAATAGTTTTTTAATTAGGTTAGTAGTTTTTTATTAAAAGTTAAAAATGTTATTTTTTCTATAAGAAACCAACGCCCAATAGAAAGGTTTGTTGGGCGCCATTCTCTCTATTTTAAGATATAATTGAAAGCAACTAAGTAGAAGACAACCTTAAAAATTATAGTTCACTCCAAGAGTAACAGATCTTGGCATTGTAGGACGAACACCATATGGTCTTCTTGCTACAACAGCATCTTTGTCCAATAGATTTTTAACGCTCACAGATAGAGTTAAATTACTTTGAAGTGCATGTTTTACGCCTAAATCAACTATAGTAAGTGCATCCGTAGAATCTGCGTCAGTTAATCGACCTGATCCTGCTGTTGTTCTCATTGCTGAAGTATGTTTTAAGCCAACGTTTACTGAAGTTTTATCCCAGTTTGCGCCTAAGTTTACAGCTACCATTGTTTCAGGTATATAAGGAAGTTCATCTCCAGATGAAACATCTGGCCATCCTTCATAAGCGGTAGTAAATGATTCTTTAAATTCAGTATTAGTTTTTGTATATGAAATTTCAATCGGTAACTGTACAGTACCATTATCCATTAACATACGTCTAAGATATAATTCTAATCCAGCCACGTCAACAGCACCACCATTATATAGTTCATCTGTTCCGCCACCTGAAGCAGCAGTGTCTGCTCCTAACAAGTTATCATAGTTGTTCATGAAGAATGTTAGTTCTAATCCGTTTAAACCTTCATAAGATCTTACTGTCCATTCATGATTCCAACTTGTTTCTGGCTCTACTTCTTGAGTAACACTATCAACTACTTTAACACCACCTGGTCCATAAGGAGCGAATCCTTTATGGATACCATATGCAAGCGTAGTTCCATCTTGTAATCCATACTCAATTGCTACACCAGGAACAATCACATTAAATGTTTGTTCTTTAACTGATGGATCTGTAGCACGAAACTGGTCTGATTTACCCCAATCTTTTCTTTTAACAGTGATTTCTTCATATCTTACACCGCTTGTAACAGTCCAATCGCCAGAAGTCATTCTATCTTCAATGTACACTGCAGCAGCTTCTGCAGAATCGATTCTATTAGAGTCAGAACCAGGAGTTGCTGCTGTAGTCATATTTAACTTACCTGCAACCATTTGATATCTATCTTCCCATTGGAAACGATCCATTTCGTCTGAATGTATGCGCATTCCAGCCTGCACATCATGATTACCAGCGTTCCAGTTTAATACTGCTTGAACACCAGTTGATAAATATTCACGATTATTAGCTTTAATTCTGTATGCATCTGCATCGCTATCCATTGCACTCATTAGTAAAAAAGTATCTTGATCGCTACTTGGGTTTGCAACAACGCTAAGTTTTTGACCATTTACTTTATTTAATTTGTACCAATTTCTAGCGAACTCATTATTATAAGCACTTATAGCTAGAGATAAATTATCTGATAATTTACCAGCATATGATAATACTACTTGAGTATGATCTGCATCCATCTCATCTAGTTGGGATGCACGATATCTTCTTAATGGGTTAGCAGCATAATCATCATCTGATAATCCAAGATATGTTTCATCTGAGATTTCATCTGTCATAGAAACTTTCATTTCTAAAGCATGGTTAGTGTTCATAGAATAACGAACTTTAGCTAATACATCAGTTTTAGCATAGCCAGTATCTCCGCCGCCATATAATTCTTTGAAACCATCAGTCATATCGTTGTAAATCTCAAATAAATAACCCCACTGCCCTACTGTATTTCCTGATTTAACATGTAATACTGTTTTACCAAAGCTTCCAGCGGTAAAAGCAACATTATTTAATACTGATGAAGGAATTGAAGTAGATATATAATTTAATGATCCACCTGTAGTGAAAGGTCCGTGTTTAATTTGAGTAGACCCTTTACGTATTTCTAAAGACTGCATACGCCCCATTGTTGGAGAATAATACGCAGCTGGTGATGCATATGGAGCTGGTGCAATAAGAATACCATCTTCCATTACATTTAATTTTTCCATACGTAATAGACCTGTACCACGAACTCCGATATTAGGTCTTAAACCTAAACCATCTTCTTCCTGTACATAAACTCCAGGAACACGTGATACGACACGATGAATGTCGGTGTGATCGAATTGTTTTAATTCTGATTCTGAAACAACAGAACTTGGTCTAACAGATCTTAAAAACATACCTGATGTAATACTAGCAGCATCTGCTAATACATCCACAGCATCCAATGCTACAGGTTTGCTTGATAGTTCTACAGACACGCTTTCACCATTGACTGATACGTTTTTATCTGCGTAACCAATTGCTGAAAATGTTGCTGTTGTAGGAACTATTGCAGTAAATATGAAACTACCATCACTACCACTTGTTGCACCTTTACCGTTTGAAAGAACAATATTAGCATCAGCAACAGGATTATTATTTTCATCTGTTACTACACCAGACACAGTAGTTTGAGCAAAAATTAAACTAAAGAATCCTAATAATATTGTTATGTTTTTTATCATTCCTATTTATATGTTATTGAGATTATGTCGCAATATTATAATAGAAAGAATCTAGATACAAGTATAATTGAGATTAAATCTTAATAGAAGTTATTTATTAAGGATAGATCCGATAAAAATATTTGTTTGACGGGGATTTTCTGCATTCCGATTTGAAGAAAAAATAATTTTTCCATTTTGCGATATTACTGGAAATGAATCAAAAGTATCATTATTGGTTAAGCGCTGGAGCTTTAAAGTATTTACATGAATCATGTAAAGTTCAAAGTTACTTCCAAAAGCATTATAGTCTTCTCTCCAATCATCCATATTAGATGAAAAAACAATATGCTTACCATCTGGATGCCATGATGGAGACCAGTTAGTAGCTCCATTATTCGTTAATCTTTTTTTATTAGATCCATCTCGTTTTGCCACATAAATATCTAATGGTACAGCGTCTATATAACGATTACTTAAATTGATAGACCATTTTTCTTTTTCTTCATCATTACTAGGATACCATGCACGCCATACAATACTATTCCCATCAGGAGAGTAAAATGCCCCTCCATCATAACCAAACTCTTTGGTAATGCGCTTTACATTGTTACCATCATAATCCATTTCGTATAAATCTATATCCCCTTCACGCATTGATGTAAAAATAACTTTTCTTTCTGTTGGATGAATAGTGGTTTCAGCATTATATCCTGGAGCATTAGTTAGTTGCATTGCAGTATCGCCGTCCCATCTATAAATCTCATAATTTCTTAAAGGCCAAATATACTTGCGAGGATTGGGATCTTTATAAATTTTTGGACATTCAGATCCGTCTTTTATTGTTGAAGAAAAGAAAATAAACTCATTATCAAGGGCGTAATGTGCACAAGTAAAAGCTCCGTCTTTTATTGGAAATTCTCTGAGATTTTTACCATCTACATCTACCAAATAAAGCTTATCACACTCATTGCCGTCACGCTTAGATTGAAAGACAATCTGTGTTTCTTCTTGATTGAAATATCCTTCTCCATTATCACCTGTAAAAGTCAATTGTTGCACATCGGTAATTGTAAATGTATGAGACTGATTACATGAAAAGAACGAGAATGCAAAAACGATTAATAATTTTTGAACGTGTTGTCTCTTAAAATTGTACATCTAATACTACTTTTTCTTCAGCTCTTAACACTGTCACTTGAGCTTGAGCGCCAGGTTCAATATTTGAAAGTGCTTCCATATACTTATAAATATCTACAATATCCATATCTTGGATTTTAATAAGAATATCTCCGTCTAATATGCCTGCCATTTTTGCGGGACGATTATCTATTACACTATCTATTTTGAGACCCTTACCATCGTAAGCGTAATCGGGCATTACACCTAAAGTAACTTTCATTTTTGATGGAGATTGTTGCATTGTTTGTTGTTCATCTTCCATTTTCTCAAAAATAAGCCTCTCTTCAGAGTTAGCAAATTCAGAAACGATTGGCTCTACTACTTGAGAAATCTCCATCATTCCATCATAGTTGATTTTATCTTCATCATCTGTTGCTGTATGATAATCTGGATGAATCCCTGTAAAAAAGAAAAGAACAGGAATATCTTTTTTATAAAAATTATAATGATCTGATCGACTAAATATCCCTTTTCCTAAATCTATTATATTAATCTTAGAATTGACAAAAAATGGGTGAAGCTTCGATGAGAGATTCGTTGCAGATGGAGATCCGCCTAACTGCACGTTATTTTCTTCATCCATTCTTCCAACCATATCTAAATTCACCATTAATTGTACTTTACTTAAATCGATTGTTGGATTATTGACGTAATGCTTTGAGCCTAAGAGACCTAACTCTTCTCCACCAAAAGCCATAAAAACCAATGTTCTCTTATGTGTGTTAGTCGAAGCAAATTTTTCAAATAATTCTAGAATCATTGCTGTTCCTGATCCATTGTCGTCTGCACCGTTATGAATCAATCCAAGTGTATTTTTGACGCTATCATAATGAGCGCCAATAACAACGTATTCATTTTTTAATTTTTCATCATTACCTGGTAAGGTCGCAATAATATTATATGTTTTAACTTTATTTTTAGGCTTAAGTCTGCTTTTTGCAACATAATGCTCTTGGACTTCAATCATTCTTTCTGTTGGTAGTCCAGCGTTAGTAAAGTGATTGACAATATAATCCTTAGCCAGCCTATCTCCTGGCGTACCAGAACTTCTTCCTCGCAATCCATCTGATGATAAATAAGTAATATGTGATTTAAAATCATCAATAGTAATATCGTTTTGCGTGGTTTTAATCTCAGGAATACTAGCATTAGGCATATTGGTAGCACATGATGCTAAAAATAGAATAGATAGATATAAGGTATATTTCATGGCCGAAAACTATAACAAATTAAAATAGATATCCAATCAAAAAATAGCTTAAGCAAAATATGATAGTTAGGATGATAATAAATAGGCTAAAATACTTATCAAGCATTGCCTTAATAGTGTCTCCAAAAAACCATACTAGCGTACTAATCATGTAGAAACGCAAACCTCGTCCCAGAATAGATGCAATAATGAATATCGGCAAATTAATATAAAATGCACCTGCACTAATAGAGAATACTTTATATGGAATTGGCGTAAATGCGGCGGTAAAGATTACAATAAAATTATAGGTTTCATATCGAATTTTGATATTATCAAATACTTCTGTGGTAAACCCAGGAACTATATTGAAGAAGAATTCTGCAACTGAAGAATATTCGCCTGGAGATGTCCACCAAAGGAAATATCCAATCATATATCCAAATATTCCACCAACAACAGATCCCAAAGTACACATAAAGGCATAGTAAAATGATTTTTTAGTATTTCCGATTGCTAATGCGATCAACAAAGGATCGGCTGGAACAGGGAAAAAAGATGATTCAGCAAAAGAGACACAAAATAAAATGAGTACTCCATAAGCGCTCTCTGCCCATGATAAAACCCATTGATATAGATTTTTTAACGGATTCAACGTTTATCTTAGTCTTAACATCTTTATTGCTTTAATAAACTGGCCGCCATTTGGATTAGCCGGTGTATACATTTGACAGAAATAGACTCCTGAACTTACTAAGTCTCCATTGTCATTGGTTCCATCCCATATTACTGATTTATAGCCAGCTCCCTGCTCTTCATCTACTAAAGTAGTAACAAGCTGACCTTTAATATTAAAGACCCTTACAACAACATACTGAGTCGATGGAACATCATACTCTAATGTTGTAAATGATATAAATGGGTTT